>Ga0070741_10005569_pt1 | contig 27817 bp, 27 predicted proteins | sample Coa_R1_4_FD_66440 | JGI IMG/M metagenome (GOLD analysis project Ga0070741, IMG submission 66440) | Surface soil microbial communities from Centralia Pennsylvania, which are recovering from an underground coalmine fire - Coalmine... | ecosystem: Environmental > Terrestrial > Soil > Unclassified ...
AGGTCGGCGACGCCCGATGAGGCGATCGCACGCGCCGTCGAAGACACGCGCGACCTGGAGGCCGCGCGTCTCGCTCATTCGGCCTGACCGCCGGTTGGATCTCGCGGAGCGGTAAGCCGGGGCGCCGCGGTCGGCGGCGCCCCGGCGGGGTCGCTGGTCCGACGCTACCCCCAGCGAGGCTGCTCGCCGAGGTCGATCCCGAGCGCGGTCTTCCCGACGATTTCGTGCACCAGCATGCCGTTGGCGGGGTGGAACCCGCCGGCCCGCACGTCGCGGTAGAGCCGTTCGATCTCGTTCCTCTTGAACATGCCGGCGCCGCCCGAGACGGCCAACGCCAGGTCGACCACCCGCTTGGCACCCTCGGCGCAGCGGTGCTTGACGGCGACCAGCTTCATGGGCCACGCCGCGCCGTGGTCGACGCCGCTCGACCAGTCCTCGGCGACCCGCTCCAGTTGAGGAACCATCGCCTCGATCTCGAGCTGCATCTCGGCGGCGCTGTGCTGCACCTCCGGGTGGTAGGCCATCGAGCGCGTCAGGGCCAGCGAGGTGCGCCGCTTCGTCCCCGCCAGCGACAGGTCGCGCGCGCGCTCCGCGATCGCGGTGTAGATCGCCGCGAAGGTCGGCTCAGCCCAGGCGAAGATAGCCAGGACGAAAGGGTCGGGTGCCCCGGCCGGCACGAGCCGGGTTACGTAACGGTCCGGCACGAACGCCCCATCGAGGACCGTGTCGTCGGAGCGCGTCGCACGCATGCCGAGCGTGTCCCAGGTCTCCTCGATCCGGTAGCCAGGCGTCTCGCGCGTCAGGAAGGCGTGCACGATCTCGGGGCCGTCTGGCCCGTGGGCCATGCCGTGGAGGCCGAGGCGGGTCCAGACCGGCGACAGGCTGCCGAAGATCTTGCGGCCCCAGAAGCGGTAGCCGCCCTCGACGCGCTGGGCCCTGGTCGTCGAGAGGAACAGCGGCAGGTCGTTGCCGGCCTCGCCGTGTGCGGCGGCGAAGACCTCGCCGTCGGCCGCCTCCTGCAGCAGCCACCCGAGCGACGCGTCGCCCCGGCGGAGCAGGTCGGCGGCCACGCCGGTCCAGAACAGGTGCATGTTGGTGGCGAGCGCTGTGGCCGGCGCGCGGTAGGCGAGGCGTCGCTGCTCGCGGACGACCTCGACCAGCGACAGTCCGTGGCCGCCGAAGGCGGTGGGGACCGCGATCTTCAGGTAGCCGGCCTCGCGCAGCTCGTGGAAATCCTCCCAGAAGAAGGTGTTGTCACGGTCGTAGGTGGCGGCGCGCTCGCCGCAGCGGTCGATCAGGCTTTGGTCGAGCGCGTAGCGCGTCGACGCACTGCCGGGTGCCACGACTGACATCGGTGTTTTCTCCTCGCGTGGATCGGCGGTCACGTGTCGGCCGCAGCCATTCGGCGACCGATCGCGCCGATTCTCCGCCGCGGGTAGAGCCACCACCAGGCAAAAGGCGCAACGCTACTCGCAACATCGGCCGTACTCGGAAGCAGCGGATCCCAGACCGAGCCACCGACGAGGTCGAGCTCCCCTTGGGAGCGGTCGCTCACTCGAACGCGCGGTCCCGCCGCCATTCGGCGAGGTCGCCGTCGGCGACGTCGAGGTCGAAGCTCCCGATCGCCCGGAGCACTGCCTCACCCAGGTGCTTCTTGATCGCCTCGCGGGGGCGCGCCTGGATCATCGCTTGAGGTTCGGTCCCGAGCGCGTCTCCGTGCCTCGGCCACGTCGGTCCGCCAGCGCTCCCGCGCCCCACCGCGCGGTCAATACGGGAACCGCAGGTCCGGCCGCGCCTGGGCGTACTTGGCGAGGTGGACGCCCAGGTCTTCCTGGAGCTGGATCGTCAGCCCGCCGTCGACGACGAGCGCGTGGCCCGTGATGAACGACGCCTCGTCGGAGCAGAGGAAGACGACCGCGTTGGCGATGTCCACCGGCTTCCCGGTGCGGCGCAGCGGGTACTGCTGGTCGAAGAACTGGAGGCCCTCGGCGTTGTCGCCCAGCGGCGCGCCATGCGCTCGGTCACGATGTGGCCGGGGCAGATGCAGTTGACGCGGATGCCGACCGGCCCGAAGTCGCAGGCCATCTGCTTCGTGAGGCCGATGACGGCCGACTTGCCGGCCTCGTAGACGAGCTTGCCCGGCGCCATCAGGAGGCCGTGGACCGAGGCGATGTTGACGATCGCGCCGCCGCCCGCGCGCTGGATGTGCGGCGCGGCGTACTTGACCGCGAGGAACATCGACTTGACCAGCAGCGCCATGCCGTGGTCCCACCCTTCCTCGCTCACCTCCACCGCGCTGCCCTGCTGCCCGCGCCCGCCGCCGTAGGCGTTGTTGACGAGCAGGTGCAGCCCACCCCACAGCTCGACGGCCCGCTCGACCATCGCACGGACCTGGTCGTGCTTCGACACGTCGGTCACGAGGAGCTCGGCGGTGCCGCCCGCCTCGCGGATGCGGTCGCGGTTGGCCACCGCGGCCGCCTCGTCGACGTCGGCGATCAGCACGCGGGCGCCCTCCTCGGCGAACCGCCTGGCGGTCGCGCCGCCGATCCCCTGCGCCCCGCCGGTCACGATCGCCACCTGATCCTTGAGCCGCTGCACTCTCGTCTCCTGCCGCGTTGGTGCGGGGATTATCCTTCGCCCGAGCGATGGGAAAGCAGAAGTTCCGGCGCGAGGTCTACAAGATGCCAGCCCACCACGGCTGGCGCTGCAAGCCCGGCTACAAGATCTTCGTCGCCAACCGCGGCGACGTGCGGTTCGACGTCCCGGCCGACTGGGTGATGAAGATGCCTGGCGAGCAGTGCGACGTCGAGTTCCGCGACAAGAAGAAGCCGAAGGACGACTGCCTCATCCAGGTGTCGGTCTTCCACCATCCGCCGGGGATCGACTGGAGCGGCCTGCCGCTGACGCAGCTCTACGACGACGCGGGCAAGGAGAAGGACCCCGATACGCTCTGGCGCGGCGAGGCGCACTACGAGAAGCGGCCCGGCGCCGAGCTGGTCTGGCGCGAGAGCCATTTCCTCGACAAGCGCGAGCGGCGCGAGGCGCGCTCCCGCCAGGTCTTCGCGCGCGGGCCGCGGTCGCACGCGATCATCACGATGTCGTACTGGCCGGAGGACGAGCCACGCTTCCTGCCGGTCTGGGACGAGCTGGTGCGCACGCTGACGCTGGGCGTCTACATCCGCGACCCGCTCCTGGGGGAGTAGCCGCTTCGACGGCACGTTCGGCGGCGGCTCGTGGGCGCCGTTGTACGAACCATCGTGGCAGGAGGGCCCGCTGGGCCTCCGCTTAGCCGAAAGGGAGCGCCGCGAGGTGGAGGGCGACGTACGCGGTGTAGGCGGCCAGCAGGATCGCGCCCTCGACCCGGCCGACCTTACCGCGCGCGAGGAAGAACGCCGCGAGCCACGTCGTGACGGCGAGCGCCGGCCAGTCGACGAACCGCACGCGCGGGGAGACGTCGACCGGTGTGAGCAGCGCGATCAGGCCGAGGTTGAAGAGCACGAAGTAGAGGAGCGTACCGACGAGGTTGCCGGCGCTCACCTCGGGGCGACCCTCGCGGGTCGGCACCGCTTGGCGGATCACCTCCTCGAGCTCGATCGCCGCCGGCGTGACGACCATGCCCATCAGCCCGGCCGGGACGCCGAACCCGGCGATCACGCCGACCGCACCGGTCGAGACCAGCTCGCCGCCGACGGCGATCACCGCGGTGCCGACGACGGTCAGGCCGAGCGCGGCCCAGCCCGAGCGTGGCTTCTCGAGCGCCTCCTCGACCTCGTCCGGGTCGAGGAACTCGTGGCGGCGGGAAGCCAACACGAGGTAGGCCATCGCCGCGGCGAAGAGTGCGAGCAGCACGAGCCCGGCCAGCCGCGGCGTGCGGCCGCCCAGCACGGCGAGGCCGGCGGCCACGGGTGTTGCGGCGAAGACCAGCAGCACGCCGCGCGGCAGCTCGACGCGCAGCGGGTAGAGCACGCCGCCGAGGCCGAGCGCGACGCAGACCAGGAAGGTCGCGCCGCCGAAGACGGTGCCGAGCGCGACCTCCGGCGCCGCATCTACCCCGGCCGCCAACCCGACGGCCACGTTCTCCGCCTCGAAGCCGGAGAGCAGCGCGCCGACCGCGAACGCCGAGAGGCTGGCCGCCCGCGCCAGCCCGACCAGACCCTCGAGCAGCCGCTCGGTGGCCCAGACGGCCAGGACGACGCCGACGGCGAAGACGACGAGCGAGGCTAATGGGCCGGACGGGAGCGCGGGCACGGCGGGCCGATGGTACCGCGGCCCCTGATCCCCATCACCCTCTGGGGTGGCGAGGGTGGGGTTTGACCTGCGCGGGTCGGGGGGCGTGGCCTTGTACCCGTCCGATGCCCCACGCCGGGTGCTCGACCGCGTGGGCGTCACGGCCGCGCTGGAGCGCGCCGGCGTCAAGCCCCCGACGTCGTTCGCTGCGGCAAGCGCGAGCTGCTCTGGGAGTAAGCTCGCCGCCCCGGCGCGCGCGGCCATCCTCGCTGAGGGCGAGAAGTTAGGGCAAGCGGCTCAGCAGTGCCTGGAAAGCACCGGGCGACTCGACGCGGTACGCGCCCGTCGCCGCCGGGACGAGCATCGTCTCGAACCTCGCGAGCTCTTCGCGGACGTCGCCGACGACCACGTCCGCGCGACCCTCGACAACCGTCAGGGCGTGGAACGACGCGCCGCCGGTATCCAGCTCGACGCTCCAGCCGGTCGAGGCGGCCAGCCGCTCGAGCACGAAGTAGGACGAGGCGACCAGCTCGTCGTGCGCCGGCCCCGGGCCGCCGGGCGCCGGCAGCACGCTCACCTCGGCAGCCGGGTTGGCAACCGCCAGCGTCTGCGTCAGGTGCAGCGGCCGGCCGGCGCTCGGCGGCCGGTTCCAGTCGAACACCCGGTAAGTGATGTCCGAGCTCTGCTGCACCTCGTAGATCAGCAGCCCCGGGCCGAGCGCGTGGATCGTCCCGGCCGGGATGTAGATGGTGTCGCCCGCCCGTACGGACCGGTAGGCGACGAGGTCGAGGATCGTGTTCGCCCCGAGCGCGCCGGCCAGCGCCTGGCGGTCGGCGCCAGGCCGCAGTCCGGCGATGAGCTGCGCGCCAGGCTCGGCGTCGAGCACATGCCACGCTTCCGTCTTGCCGACGTAGCCGGCGCCTTCGAGCGCGACGGCGTCCGCGTCGTCGGGGTGGACCTGTATGGAGAGCCACTCGCGGGTGTCGAGCAGCTTGATCAGCAGCGGGAACGTCGACTGGTGGCGCGCCGTGCCGACCAGCGCCGGCCCGAGCTCGGCCGCCAGCTCGCCGAGCGTGCGCCGCGCGTACGGGCCGCCGACCACGCGGTCGCCCTCCCAGACGATCCACACCTCGCCGATCGTCTTGCCGGGCGCCTCGAACCGCTGGCCGCCCCACACGCGCTCGTGCAGCTGAGGATCGACGCGCAGCGGCGGGAGGTGTCTCGGCATAACGGAGCCGGATAGTAGGGGATCGGTGAGGCTCGGCGGCCACTCGATCGGGTCCCAGCCGGCGATCTCGACCCGCTGCGCGCGGGCGAAGGCGAGCGCGGCCTCGGCGTCCCGGACCAGCTCGGGGGTGGCGCCGCGTCGCTCGCGAGCTCGGCGACGCCCGCTCGCAGCGCGCGGCCTGTGGAGGTTGGCGGCATGAGGGTGGCCGGCGCGCCGAACACGCCCCGCGGTGCACGCCCCGCCTTGACGAACGCCTCGGGCTCGGAGAGGCGCGGGAACGCGCGGGCGATCAGCTGGCGGGCGGGCTCGTCCCGCCACTGCTCACTGTCTCCCGCGGACGGCCCAGGCCCGCGCGATCAGGCGGATCGAACCGTCGGGCTCGACCGGCAGGGTCGAGCGGATGCGCTCGCGGAGCGCGGCGCGGCGCGGCTCCTCCAGCGACATGGCGTAGCCCGGCGCCGGACCCTGGGCCCCGAGGAACGGCGCCCAGTAGTCCGCGAAGTCGCGGAACACGGTCGGGACGTCGATCGCCCGCACCTCGACGTCGGCCAACCCGGCGCCGCGGAGGAGCGCGGCCAGCGGGTCGGGGTGGCACAGCGGGAAGCGGCGCCCCTCGTCCAGCTCGAGCGCGGCCGGGTCGAGCACGACCGCGGCGTTCCAGAAGTGGCGCATGAGCTCCATGCTGCCGGCGTAGTCCCAGACGTACACGGCGACCGTCGCGCCACCGCGCGCGACCCGGGCCATCTCGGCCGCCGCCAGCGCCGGCTCGGGGACGAAGTTCAGCATCAGGCCGGAGACGACCGCGTCGAACGCGCCGGCCGCGAACGGCAGCGCTCGCGCGTCGCCTACCTCGAAGTGGACGCGTGGATCGACCACGTGCTCGCGGGCGTACGCCACGTAGCCGGCCGAGAGGTCGACGCCGACGACTTCGCGCGGCGCGGCCTGCGCCAGGATCGTCTGGCTGAGCGCGCCGGTGCCGCAGCCGTCGTCGAGCCAGCGCTGGCCTGATGGGATGGCTAGCCAGGCCAGGAGCTTCCGCGCGACCAGGCGGCTCCAGCGCCCAACGTACGGCTCGTACGCCGCCCCGCTCGCCCAGGTGTCGCCCTGCATCGCCATCTCCGCACCGATGTTACCGCCTCCGGACGCAGTCGACCCTGGCGGCGAGCGCGCGGCCAGTGGGACGGACGCGTCGACGTCGGCGGCGTGGCCGGAGCCGCGCGGCTCGGCCGCCCCGGGTTGTCGCACCGCAGCGGAGCCAGGAACCCGACCGCCGCGGACGCGTCGAGCGCGGGTGGTCGGCGCCCCGGCTGAAGCTCCTGGCCGCGCGGCCCCTCGGAAGCGCGCACCTACTGCCCAAGCGATCTCGTGCCGCCCCACGGGCCTCCCTGGTACGAGCCGTGCCGGCGCCTACCCGCGCGTCTCGGGGGAGCGACGGCACCCCGTCCTGGCGCGTGCCGATCGCGCCGCGGGGGTCCACATCGCCCGCGAGCGGGTCAGCTTGAGCCGCGCCTAACGGCGATACGGTTCACTTAGGGTCGCCGATCGCGCGGTCCGGCCCCGCCCACGTCCCCTCTCCCTCTGGGAGAGGGCCAGGGTGAGGGCGTCCGCCGCGGCCGCCGGTGCGTAAGAAGTGAACCGTATTGGGACTAATGGGCGGTCGCGGAGAAGCCGTACATCAGCGAAGTTATCAGGTCGATCGCGGCGACGATCGCGAGGCCGATGGCGCTCAAGAGATCGTTGGCTGCGCTGCCGGGGGTCTCGCGCAGACCGGCGTGTTCGCGGGCCGGTACCGGGTGCATTCGGGCATCCTCCGTCGGTGCTGAGCACATCTTACCCGCACGGCCGCGGCGGAGGCGGCTAGGCTCAATACGTTTCACTTAGGGTCGCCGATCGCGCGGTCCGGCCCCGCCCACGTCCCCTCTCCCTCTGGGAGAGGGCCAGGGTGAGGGCGTCCCCGCGGCCGCCGGTGCTCAAGCGAACCGCATTGCCGCTAGCCCCACAGTCGGCGCTCGGTCTGCCGTTCCTTAATGCCGCGGTAACACGGCGCGTCTAGCCTCGAAACAAGCTCGACGTTGGGGGGGCGACCGATGGCGTGCAACTGGCTCCGTTGGCCGAGCGCGCGGCTCCAAACCTGGGATCCGGCCGAACAGGCCGCCGCGCTCGCGACGATCGAGAACGAGCTGCCGCCGGTGCTCGCCGGCGAGCTGCGGCTGTGGGGCTGGTTCGATCTGCCATGGCCCGAAGAAGCCGCGATCCTGCGCGTCCACGCGGACCGTTGGCCGAGCGTCGACGTCCACGAGGCGCTGCTCGCCGATGGTCGGCTGGTCGTCGGTCGCTACGTCGAGTCGTGGCGCCTCCCCGGCGAGCTCGACGGCTACACCCCGGCCGGCCTCGCCCATTGGGTCTGGCAGCTCTGGGAGCTCGACGGTGTGGCTGCCCTGCGCGCGGCCGCCAGCCGCGTCCGCCTCGGCGCGGAGCCGAACGCCACCGCCGCGGCCTAGCCACAATACGGTTCACTTAGGCACCGGTGGCCGCGGGGGACGCCCTCACCCTGGCCCTCTCCCAGAGGGAGAGGGGACGTGGGCGGGGCCGGACCGCGCGATCGGCGACCCTAAGTGAACCGTATTGGGGCTAGCGGCCGATCAGCTCGCGCACCTCGCGGAGGCGGGCGATCTGCGCGTCGGCACCGCCGAGGCCGCCGGTGCCGACCGAGAGGTGCGAGGCGCCGAAGCCGCGCCACATCTCGATCGCCCTCGCCCAGTCGTCTGGCGTGCCCTTCGATGCCTCGAGCCGCCCCTCGACGCCGAACCCGGCGGGATCGCGGCCGGCCTCGCGCAGCCAGCCCCGCAGCTTCTCCATCGTCGCCCCCCAGCCGCCCTCGAGCGGCCGCAGCGGCAGGTAGCCGTCGGCGATCTGCGCCGCGCGCCGCACCGCCGGCTCGGCCGACGCGCCGATCCAGATGGGGATCGGCTGCTGGGCGCTCCGCGGGTTGATCCCGGCCGCGACGAGCGCGTGGTAGCGGCCCCGGTAGGTCACGACGCGCTCCGACGTCAGCCGACGGATCACCTCGATCTGCTCCTCGAACCGGCGCGCGCGGTTCTTGAAGGGCGTCCCGAGCGCTTCGAACTCGACCGGGTTCCACCCGATCCCGACGCCCAGCCGGAAGCGGCCGCCGCACATCAGGTCGACCTCGGCGGCCTGTTTGGCGACTAGCGCCGCCTGCCGCTGCGGCAGGATGATCACGCTGGTGAGGAAGCCGAGGCGTGGCGCGGCCGCGGCCAGGTGCGCGAACAGCGCGAGCGGCTCGTGCAGCACGTTCTCGATCGGGTAGACGCGCTCGAGCTCGGGGTGGGCACCCGCCTCCGAGCCGACGACGTGGTCGGCCGCGACCAGGAAGTCGTAGCCGAGCTCCTGGACCGCCTGGGCGTAGGCGCGGATCGCGCCCAGGTCGGAGATCTCGTTCTGTGAGAGGACGGCGCCGAGCTGCATCCTGTTTCCCCCCGTTTCAGGCGCGACTATACCGGGCGCCCGAAGGAGCCGGGGAGGCCGCCGGTGCGCCGGTCGCGCCGCCGCCAGATCGGGCAGGGGCCCGGAGCGGCCGCCACACAAGGCGCCGCCTGCTAGCCGACGGGGCCGTCTCGGAGTCGAGCCGGCGGGACTTCCGAACGATGCGCGTCGCCGGCAAGAGTGGCTAAGCGGTACAATTGGGTGTTACGAAATCGCTTAACGCTCGATCTTTCGAGCTAACGTCTCAATTTACGGTCTTTGTTGATGCATAGCCACGGGCCGGCGACGGGCACACGCCTCTGGGCCGCGGCCGTGGTCACGGGCGCGTTCGTGGTCGTCGAGGCCGCGGCCGGGTGGTGGGCGAACAGCCTGGCGCTCGTCTCCGACGCCGGGCACAACCTCGTCGACGTCGCCGCGCTCGTGCTCGGCGCCTGGGCGTTCCGGATGGCCACCCGGCCGGCCACGGCGGCGAAGAGCTACGGCTTCCACCGCGTCGGCGTCCTCGCCGCGCTCGCCAACGCCGCGACGCTGCTGCTCGTCGCCGGCTACATCTTCTACGAGGGCTACCAGCGGCTCGTGCAGCCGGAACCGGTCCAGAGCCTGCCAGTGATCGTCGTCGCGGCGGTCGCTCTCGCGCTCAACCTGGCGATCGCGCGGGCGCTGCACCACGGCCACGGCGACCTGAACGTGCGCGCCGCCCTGGTCCACATGGTCGGCGACGCGGTCGCCGCGGTCGGCGTCATCCTCGCCGGCGTGCTCGTCTGGCTGACGGGCGCGACGCTCTGGGACCCGGTCGTCTCGCTCCTCATCGGCGCGTTCATCCTCTGGTCGAGCTGGGGCATCCTGCGCGAGGCGGTCGCGATCCTGATGGAGTCGACGCCCGGCGGCGTCCAGATGGAGCAGCTCGTGCGCGACGTCGAGGCGGTCCCGGGTGTGCGCAACATGCACGACCTGCACGTCTGGTCGCTCGCGTCGAACCTCCACGCGCTCTCGGCCCACCTGGTGGTCGAGAACCCGGAGACGGCGACCAACCGCGACGTCGTCGACGTCGTCCGCCGGGTCAAGCACGTCCTCGCCGACCGCCACGGCATCGCCCACGCCACGCTCGAGACGCACTGCTCGGCCTGCGAGGACGACTGCCTCGCCTGCGACCTGACCCCGCGCCGCGCGCACCAACACCAGCATTAGCTCGGTCGGGTTGACCCCGCGGCGGGCCGACGCCACACTTGCAGTCAGGTGCCCATCCACCCGAGGAGGAACATCGTGGCGCTGATGCGGCCGGATCCGACCTTCTACCCGTCGCCGCGGATGGCGATGCGGGCCCCGCCCGAGGAGCTCGCGTTCGTGGTGACGTTGAACCCGAACGACGACGGCAAGCCGGACGCGCTCTGCGTGCTCGACGTCAACCCGGGGTCGTCCGGCTACGGCCAGGTCGTCGGTCGGGTCGAGATGCCCAACGCCGGGGACGAGCTGCACCACTTCGGCTGGAACGCGTGCAGCGCCTCGCTCTGCCCGTACGCGCCGCACCCGCACGTCGAGCGGCGCTACCTGCTCGTGCCCGGCCTGCGATCGTCGCGCATCCACGTGGTCGACATAAAGCCCGACCCGCGGCAGCCGCGCATCGTCAAGGTGATCGAGCCGGAGGAGCTCGCCAGCCGGGCCGGCTACAGCCGCCCGCACACCAGCCACTGCGGCCCGGAGGGCATCTACTTCAGCGCACTCGGCGCGCCCGACGGGGACGCGCCGGGCGGCCTCTTCATGCTCGACCACGAGACCTTCGACGTGCTCGGCCGATGGGAGGTCGACCGCGGGCCGCAGGAGCTCGCCTACGACTTCTGGTGGCACCTCGGCTACGACACGCTGATCACCAGCGAGTGGGGCACGCCGAACATGGTCGAGGGCGGGGTCAACCCCGAGCTGTTCGGCAAGTACGGGCACCAGCTCCACGTCTGGGACCTGCGTAAGCGCCGCCACCTCGAGGCGATCGACCTCGGCGCCGAACAGCAGATGGTGCTCGAGCTGCGCCCAGCCCACGACCCAACCAAGCCCTACGGCTTCGTCGGCGTCGTCGTCTCGCTCAAGGACCTGTCCGCCTCGATCTGGCTCTGGCGGCTCGAAGGCAGCACGTGGGGCGTGCACAAAGTGATCGAGATCCCGGCCGAGCCGGCCGATCCAGACCAGCTCCCGCCCGCGCTCAAGCCGTTCGGCGCCGTCCCGCCGCTGGTCACCGACATCAACTTGAGCCTCGACGACAAGTTCCTCTACGTCTCCTGCTGGGGCACCGGCGACTTCCTGCAGTACGACGTGTCCGACCCGCTGCACCCGAGGCAGACCGGCAAGGTGCGCCTCGGCGGGATCGTCTCGCGTGCACCGCACCCGAAAGACGGACCACTGAACGGCGGGCCCCAGATGGTCGAGGTGAGCCGCGACGGGCGGCGGGTGTACCTGACCAACTCGCTCTACAAGAGCTGGGACGCGCAGTTCTACCCCGAGGGCATCCGGGGCTGGGCGGTCAAGCTCGACGCCGACCCTAACGGCGGGCTCACGGTCGACCCCAACTTCTTCGTGCCGTTCGAGGGCGAGCGGCCGCACCAGGTCCGCCTTCAGGGCGGCGACGCCTCCTCGGATTCGTACTGCTACCCGTGAGCGGGGGCTGGCCGTGGCTGGCGCTGGGGCTGCTCGGCGCCTACCACGGCGTCAACCCCGCCATGGGCTGGCTCTTCGCCGTCGCGCTCGGCCTGCAGGAGCGCAGCCGGGCGGCGGTGCTGCGCGCGCTGCCGGCGATCGCGCTGGGCCACGAGGCGTCGGTCGGGCTCGTCGTCGCGCTCGTCGCCGCCGCCGGCGCGCTGATCGACCCGGGCGCGCTGCGGATCGCGGCGGCGCTGGTGCTCCTGCTGTTCGGCGCCTTCCGGCTCGCTCGGCCGCGCGCCCACTTCCGTTGGGTCGGCATGCGGATCACGCCGTGGGAGCTGGCGGTCTGGTCGTTCTTGATGTCGACGGCCCACGGCGCCGGACTCATGCTCGTGCCGGTGCTCCTCGGCATGGCACCGCCCGCGCCCGAGGACCCGCTCGCGCACGACTTCCCGGGACTGAACCCCGCGACCGCGACGGTCGTCGAGGACGCCGCCGCGGTCGTCCTGCACACGCTGGCGATGCTGGCGTCGATGGCCGCGGTGGCGCTGGTCGTCTACGAGAAGGTCGGGCTGGCCGTGCTCCGGACCGCCTGGCTCAACCTCGACGTCGTGTGGGCGGTCGCCCTCGTCTCCGCCGGCGTCGTCACGCTCTTCTCGTGACGCCAGCCCCGGACGACCCGACAGCGGGGCGCCTGGGCGCGTGGTAGATTGGGCGCCGGAAGGGGAACGGAACAATGGATCGTCGACGCTTCTTGAAGCTGGCCGCCTACGCCGCCGCGACCGCGGCGGTCACCGCCTGTGGCGCGCCGACGCCGGGGGCTCCCAGCCCGCAAGTGGGGGCCCAGCCGGCCAACGCCAAGCCGACAGCCGCGCCCACCCAGGCACCTGTGGCGGCGACCGCGACGCTGGCGCCCGCTCTCAAGCTCGACACGAGCGCCCAGCCGACCGCCACCTCGGCCGGTACCAGGCCGGGGCCGAGCACCTACAAGGAGGCGCCGCAGCTCGCCCAGCTCGTCAAGGACGGCAAGCTGCCGCCGGTCGAGAAGCGGCTGCCCGACAACCCGCGCGTCGTCAACGTGATCGAGGAGATCGGCCAGTACGGCGGCGTGTGGCACCGCGCTTACAGGGGACTCTCCGATCGGGTCGGCCCGAACAAGCTGACCGAGGAGACGCTGATCGAGTGGGACGCGCCCGACACCAACACGATCAAGCTGGTCGCCAACCTGGTCGAGAAGTGGGAGCAGAGCAAAGACGGGACGGAGTTCACCTTCTACTTCCGCAAGGGCATCAAGTGGTCCGACGGCGTCGAGCTGACCACCGACGACACGCGCTTCTGGTGGGAGGACGTCGCGCTCGATAAGGACATCTCGCCGCTTCCCTCGTTCATGGTCCAGCAGAAGGTCGGCAGCGACTACAAGCCGGCCGAGCTCACGATCGTCGACCGGTACACGGCGCGGGTCAAGTTCCCGGCCCCGAACCCGCTGCTGCCCATCACCATCGCCAAGCAGGGCGGTGGCCTGCGCGCCTCGGCGCCGCTGATCGCGCCCTCGCACTATCTCAAGAAGTTCCATCCCAAGTACGCCAAGAAGGAAGAGCTCGACAAGCTGGCGGCCGACCGCAAGCTGTCGTCGTGGGTCGACCTCTGGGGCAAGGCCGGCACGCTCGAAGGCCCGATCGCCTTCTGGTTCCTCAACCCCGAGCTGCCGGTCATCAACCCCTGGAAGATCGACAAGCCGACGCCGGCCGACCCCTGCGTCATGGTCCGCAACCCCTACTACTGGCAGGTCGACGCGGCCGGCAACCAGCTCCCGTACATCGACGCGATCGAGCACGCCTACTACGACCAGAACGAGGTCTTCAAGCTCTGGATCGCCTCGGGCAAGATCGACATGCAGATGCGCGGGCTCGACGCCGGCGCCTACACCTTCTACAAAGAGAACGAGGCCAAGGGCGGCTACCGCACGCTCAACTGGCGCGCCGGCTCGACCGATGCCTACCACCCGAACGTCAACACGCCCGACAAGGTGCTCGGGAAGCTGTTCGACACGCCAGACTTCCGCCAGGCGCTGAGCCTGGCGATCAACCGCAAGGAGATCAACGACGTCGTCTGGAACGGGCTCGGCCGCCCGCGCCAGTACGCGCCGGTGCGCGGCTCGCCCGAGTACGACGAGGGGATGGAGCAGGCCTGGGCGCAGTACGACCCGAAGAAGGCGAACGAGCTGCTCGACGGGCTCGGCCTCAAGAGGGGCGGCGACGGCGTCAGGGTGCGGCCGGACGGCAAGCCGCTCGAGGTCACCATCGAGCACATGTCGCCGCAGGGCACGCCAGGCGCCGACGCGCACGAGCTGGTCAAGAAGTACTGGAACGCGATCGGCGTGCGCACGAGCACGAAGGTCTACGAGCGCGGCATCTACGAGGAGCGCGACCACAACGCCGAGGTCGAGATCGGCGGCGGCTTCGTCTGGGACAGCGCCACCGTCTGCAAGGCGGACCCGCGCCAGTGGCTGGGGACGCTCGACGACAACCCGTGGGCACCCGCCTACGGCCACTGGTACGACAAGTCCCCCTACAAGAAAGAGGAGCCGCCGCCGGACCACCCGATCCGGAAGATCTGGGCGCTGTGGGAGAAGACGCTGGTCGAGCCGGACGAGGCGAAGCGCAACGCCTACTTCCAGGACATCATCGCCGTCCACCGGGAGACGCCGTTCGCGATCGGCACGGTCGGCGAAAAGGTCCAGCCGATGATCGCGAAGAACAACTTCCGCAACGTCAAGGGCGGCTACATCCAGAACGACCTGCTGCGCGACTACGGGCTGATCAACCCGCAGCAGTTCTTCTTCAAGAAGTAGCGGCGGGCCGGACCGGCCCCACTCGTCGCCGGCCCACCCGGTCATGCGGCGGCCCGCGTGCCCGCGCCTCGATCGGGAAGGCCTCGACCAGGATCGCCCGGGCGCGCTGGACGAGCGCGGCGACGAAGCACCGCCGGCCGGTCTCGGCGGACGCGCAGGCGGCCCGCCGCGGTATCATGCGCGAAGCTCCTATCCGTCGGCGCGTGGCGTGTTCGAGACGCGAACGCGTCGTATTCCATCAGGGACCGGAAGGGGGGTGAGGGCGTGCGAGACCGCGTCTGAGTGCTCCGCTGGGCCGCTGGCAGCGCGCCCTCGCACCGCTGGTCTCGGCTCGTCCGTGGCTAGGTAAGCCCTCGCCCGGGCTGGACGGGCGGCGGTGCCGTCCGTCCACTCCGCACGAAGGAGCTCGCCTTGGATGAGTTCGCCTGGCACGTGCGCGTCCGGTCGACCGACCGCGGCCGCGCCATGGCCCACGCCCGGCAGCACCAGTTCGCGGTCGGCGAGCCGATCGTCTTCGACGCCGAGGCCGACGCCGTCGCCGGGATCGAGTATGTGCTCGGCGCGTTCGGCGCGGACCTGGTCGTCGGCTTGCAGCGCGCCGCGCGCCGCCGCCGTGTTGCCGTCGACCACGTCGAGGCGGTCGTCACCGGCACGCTCGACAACCCGCTGACCTACCTCGGCGTGGTCGGCGAGGAAGGCCACCCCGGCCTCGATCGGATCGTCGCGCGCGTCTACGCCGACGCCGACCCCGGCGAGCTGCTCGACGGGGCGTGGCAAGAGGCGCTCACCCGCTCGCCGTTCGTCGGCGTGCTCCGGCGCGCGGTCGAGCTCGACCTGAGCCTCACGACGACGTGACCGTCGTGCGTCGTTCCGAGCGCAGCGAGGATTCCGGACCGCGTCGACAGACACGCTCGCGCCGGTCGTTGCGCGACAGCCGACGTTCCTCGCTCGGCTTTCCCACCGCCAGGTACTCCAACAAGAGCCAGGGACTGAAACAGAGCCAGGGACTGAAACAAGAGAAGGAGCAACCTCTATGTACCGGTTGAACGCCGACCAAGAGGCGATCGTCGAGCGCGCACGCGAGGTCGCCGGGCGCGTGATCGGCCCGAACGCCGAGCGCGTGGACGCCGAGGGCATCTTCCCGCGTGCCTCGATCGAGGCGCTCGGCACGGCGGGCCTGCTCGGCCTGACGATCCCGGCCGAGCTCGGCGGCCTGGGCCAGGGGCCGCGCGTCGCCTGCGCCGTGCTCGACGAGGTCGCCCAGCGCTGCGCCTCGACGGCGATGGTCTATCTGATGCACCTGTGCGGCGTCGCCTGCTACCTGGCGGCGCCGGCCAAGACCGAGCGGTACCTGCGCGCCGCTGCCCGCGGCGAGCACCTCAGCACGCTCGCCTGGAGCGAGCGCGCCTCGCGCAGCCACTTCTGGGCGCCGGTCAGCCAGGCCACCCAGGTGGACGGCCGCGTCACGCTGAGCGCCCAGAAGTCGTTCGTCACGTCGGCCGGCCAGGCAGACGGCTACGTCGTGTCCACCCAACGCCCGGGCGCCGCCCAACCGACCGAGTCGACGCTCTACCTCGTGACGCGCGACGACGGCGGTCTGAGCGTGGCGGGTGCCTGGATGGGCCTCGGCATGCGCGGCAACGCGAGCGCGCCGATGGCGCTCGAAGGCGTGGAGCTCGGCGACGACCGCGCGCTCTCCGAGCCCGGCAAGGGCTTCGATCTGATGCTGAGCATCCTGCCGGTGTTCCAGCTCGGCAACGCGGCGGTCAGCGTCGGCATCGCCGAGGCGGCGGTCGCGGCGACACAGCGGCACCTGACGACCGCGCGCATCGAGTACCTCGACGCCGCGCTCGCCTCGCTCCCGGAGCAGCGCGCGCGGCTCGCCCAGATGCGCATCCGCACCGACCGCGCGCGCGCCCACCTCGTCAGCGCGATCGACGCGGTCGAGGATCCCGGTCCGACCACGATGCTGCTCGTGCTCGAGTCGAAGGCCTCGGCCGCCGAAGCGGCGCTGGACGTGACCGAGACGGCCATGCGCGCCTGCGGCGGCGCCGCGTTCGCCCGGCGGCTCAGCGTCGAGCGGCACATGCGTGACGCCCACGCCGCGGGCGTCATGGCGCCCACCACCGACCACCTGTACGACTTCATCGGCCGCGCGCTCTGCGGCATGGAGCTCTTTTGATGGAGAAGCCGGTCGTCGTCGGGGCCGTCCTGTACGACCCGAAGGTCTCCGTTATCTGGGACATCATCCGCGACTTCTTCGAGGCGCGCGGCGTCCCGATGGACACGGTCTTTTACACGAGCTACGGAAGGCAGGTGGAGGCGCTGCTGAGCGGCCACGTCGACGTCGCCTGGAACTCGCCGCTCGCGTGGCTGGACGCGCAGCGCCGCTCGGGCGGCCGCTGCCGCGCGATCGCGATGCGCGACAGCGACCGCGACCGGGCCGCGCACCTGGTCGTGCGGCGCGACGGGCCGGTTCGGTCGGTCGCCGACCTGCGCGGCCGCACCGTCGCGTTGGGCGCGAAGGATTCGCCGCAGGCCACGCTCATCCCGATCGGGATGCTGCAGCGCAGCGGCCTCGAGCCGGGCCGCGACTTCGCCGTCAAGCGGTTCGACGTGCTGGTCGGCAAGCACGGCGACCACGTCGGCGGCGAGCGGGACGCGTTCGGGGCGCTGGCGAGCGGCGCGGCCGACGCGAGCGCGATGCTCGACCTGAACTGGGACGCCTGGACGGCCGACGGCACGATCGATCCCGAGCGCTACCGCATCCTGGCGACGTCCGACCGCTTCGACCACTGCGTCTTCACGGTGCGGGAGGACTTTCCGCCCGAGGTCGAACGGCGGTGGCTCGACGCGCTCTACTCCATGAGCTACGAGAACCCCGACCACCGCCGCATGATGGACCTCGAAGGACTCAAGGCCTGGCTGCCGGGGCGCACGTCCGGCTTTGGGGCGCTGACCGAGGCGGTCGAACGGCAGCGCTTCTTCGAGGCCGCGTGAATCCCCGCTCCTCGCGGGGAGAGGCGCCGCTCCCCGCTCCCTTCCAGAGGCCTCCGCGAGGAGAAGGGTGAGGGCTCCGCGCTGACCGCGCCCCAACTTCCTCTCTTCCCGGCCACGACGGTCGGGAGCTGGCCCCGACCACCCGAGCTGCTGCGTGCCCAGCGGGCCAAGCGGCGCGGCGAGCTCGACGACGCGGCGTTCCAGGCGATCGCCGACCGCGCGGTCGCCGAGCTCCTGGCGCGCCAAGAGGACGTCGGGCTCGACCTCGTGACCGACGGCGAGCAGCGGCGCGATAATTTCTTCTGCTTCGTCGCCGAGAAGCTCGACGGCGTCCGGCTGATGACGCTCGCGGAGATGCTCGACGTGGTCGAAGATAAGGCAGGCTTCGAGCGCATCCTGCGCGCGCTCGACGTTCCGTCCTACGCGATCAGCAACGCGGTCTGCGTCGGCCGGATCGCGCGCCGCCGGCCCCTCGCGGTCGACGAGCTCGCCTTCGCGCGCAGGCACACGACCAGGCCGATCAAGGTCGCGCTGCCCGGGCCCTACCTCTTGACGCGCGCGATGTACGTGCCGTCGGTCACGAGCCCGGCGTACGCGACGAAGGAGGAGCTGGGCGACGACGTGGTGCGCGTGCTGCGCGCCGAGGTCGAGGAGCTCGCGGCGGCTGGCGCGGCGTTCGTCCAGCTCGACGAGCCGGTGCTGACCGAGCTCGTCTTCACCCAGGGCGAGACGCGCACGTTCATGTGCGCGGCGCTGGCCGCGCGCAAGGACCCGACCGAGGAGCTGGAGCTAGCGGTCGAGCTGGTCAACCGCGTCGTCGACGGCGTCGACAGCGTGCGGATCGGGCTGCACGTCTGCCGCGGCAACTGGAGCCCGGACGAATCGACGCTGCTGCGCGGCGGCTACCACCCGCTGCGGCCGTACTTCGAGCGGATGAACGTGCGGCAGCTCGTGCTCGAGTACGCGACCGAGCGTGCCGGCGATCTGATGGCGTTCGGCGCCAAGGAGCTCGGCCTCGGCGTGGTCAACCCGCGTACCCCGACGGTCGAGACGCCGGCCGAGATCCGCCGCGCGGTCGAGGCGGCGCTTCGGTACTACCCGGCCGCGCGGCTCTTCCTCAACCCCGACTGCGGCTTCGGCACGTTCGCCAATCGCCCGGTCAACGGGACGGACACTGCGCTCGCCAAGCTGCGCAGCCTTGTCGAGGCGGCGCGGATGCTACGGCGCGGCTGAGCCGGCTCCAGGCGCGGCGCGGGTCGGCGTGGCCGTGGCGTTGTCCGGATTCAGGACGACGATCTCGACGCGACGGTTCTTGGCGCGGTTCTGGCGGGTGTCGTTCGGCGCGACGGGACGGAACTCGCCGTAGCCGGCGACCTCGAAGCGGTCGGCCGGCATGCCGAGCGTTTCGGTGAAGTAGCGCAGCACGGCCGAGGCGCGCCGCGTCGAGAGCTTCCAGTTCGATGGGAACGCCGGCATCGGCGGCACGTTGTCGGTGTGGCCCTCGATGCGGACGCGGTTCGTGGACTGGTCGACCGCGGTGGCGAGGCGGCCGAGCACGTCGAGCGCCGACGGCTTGAGCGTCGCGCTGCCGACGTCGAAGAGCAGCGCGTCGTTGAGCGTGATCACCAGCCCCTCACGCTTCATCCCAACGCTCAGCTGGTCCCGCAGGTTGAGCTGGGCGGCGAGATCCTCGGCCGTCTCGCTGATGCGCTGGAACTGCGTGACCTGGGGCGGCGCCTCGCGGCCGCCCTGTCCGGCGATCTGGCCGCTGCCGGCCTGCCCGAGCATCGCGCCGTTGTTGAACGCCTTGCGCAGCGCGTCGGCCAGGCGGGTCATGTTCTCCGGGTTCGGGTCGGCCGAGGCCCAGAGGATGAGGAAGAAGCCGAACATGAGCGTCACGAAGTCGGCATAGCTGACCAGCCACCGGCCGCCCGAGCCGCCGCCGTGGCCCGAGCTGCCGCCCTCGCCAAGGACGCGCGGTCTGAACCGGAGCACGGCGTCCACTATGGCACAAAGTCGCGGTCGAGCAATGGGAATCATCCTTAAAGGAACCACCAAGGCGCCATTAAGGTCCGGGTCCGCGCGGCAGGGTGGGCAGAACGGCAGGCGGGTCGGCTAGCTCGCCGCCGACGAACCCCGTACGATCAGCTCCACGCCGACTTCGATGTCGGCCGGCCTTGGCCCCCCGCCGACCATCTGCTCCAACAGCCGCGCGGCGAGCAGCCCGATCTGCTCCTGGTGGACGCGCACGGTGGTGAGCGGCGGCTCGGCGATCGCGGCGAAGGCGATGTCGCCGTAACCGACGACCGCGACGTCGTCGGGCACGCGTACGCCGGCTTCGCGAAGCCGCCGCATGCCCGCCAACGCCATAGCATCGCTCGCGTAGAAGATAGCATCCGGCCGCCGCCCGGCTGGCTGGGCCAGCATTTCGACGGTCGCGGCGGCGCCGCCGTCGAGCGTGAAGGCGCCGCGCAGCACGAGATCGGCCGACTGGCCGGTGTCACGCATCGCCTCGCGGAAGCCGCGCAGTCGCTCGACTCCCGCGACCGACTCCTCGTCGCCGCCGACGAACGCGATCCGTCGTCGTCCGAGCGCGCGAAGGTGCTCGACCACGAGCCGCGAGCCGACCGCGTGGTCGAAGAAGACGGCGGGGAAGACGCCGCCGCGCGAGCGCCGAAGCGCCACGACCGTCGGAATGCCGGCCAGCTTCTCGGCCATCTCGTCGTCCAGCCGGTTGCTGCCGCCCAGGACGACCACGCCGGCGACACGGAACTGGGCCAGGAACGCCGCTGCCTCGACCGCCGCGGCGGCCGAGCGGCCGGTGTCGTAAAGCATCGTCGCGTGGCCCATACCACGCGCGACCTGCTCGATCCCCTGGGCGATCGGCATGAAGAACGGGTCGGCCATCCCCGGGACGACGATGCCGAAGGCGATCGTCGAGCGCCGCGTCAGCCCGCGGGCGATCGGGCTGGGGACGTAGCCGAGCCGCGCGACCGCCTCGACCACGCGCCGCCTAGTGTGCGGGCTGACGCCGCTCCGGCCGTTGAGGGCGCGCGAGACGGTGCCGTAGGACACGCCGGCTTCGCGCGCGACGTCGTAAATGCTTACGGTCGACATCGCCCCATCCTACTCCATTGACAGCCTTTCACCGGGCCCAGTAGTATGGCCTTCCTCCGTAAGCGCTTACATGAATCGAGGAGAGGTAGAGCCCATGGCCTGGTCGGATCGTCGTCTCACTCGTCGCTCGTTCGTCGGCGCCGGCCTCGTCGGCCTCGGCGCGAGCGTGTTACTGCAGGCCTGCGGCGGCGCGGCACCACCAACCGCGGCGCCGGCCGCCGCGGCCACCGCGGTGCCGGCCAAACCGACGACAGCGGCGGCGGTCCCGACCAAACCGTCCGAGGCGGCGAAGCCGGCCGAGGCCACGAAGCCCGCCACGGCGCCAGCGCCGACGGGCGCGCCGACCGCCGCGGCCCCGGCGCAGAAGCCGGCGGCCGGCGCGGCGATGCGCGCGCTCTGGGTCTCCCAACCCGCGCTGATCAAGAACCTCGAGACCTACACCCAGACCAAGTTCGGCCCAAAGAACGGCGGCGCGACCATGTCGATCGAGGCCGCCCCGCCCGAGGAGTTCCCGCAGAAGGTGCTCTCGTCGGTGGCGGCCGGCACCCCGCCCGACATCATCCGCAACGTGAACATCGAGTACTTCGCGCAGTTCGCCTCGAACGGCATCCTGCTCGCGATCGACGACCTGATCAAGCGCGACAACTACAAGAGCTACCTCGATACGTTCTTGCCGGGCACGGTCGAGGCGTTCGTCTTCAAAGGCAAGCAATACGGCGCGCCGATTGGGGCCCACCCGAGCTCGTTCTACCTCTTCTACAACAAGAGCGCGCTCGACAAGAAGAACATCAAGCTCACGAACCTCGGCTGGAAGTGGGCCGACTACGTCGACACCGCCAAGGCGCTCAGCGACGCGGCCAACAAGGTGTTCGGGTCCTGGATCCGCGCGAACCTTGAAGGCTACGTGGTCGGCGTCCGCGCGATGGGCGGCGATATTCTCGACGAGACGGGCACCAAGTCGCAGATCAGCTCGGAACCGGCCAAGCGCTTCTGGAAGCTGATGGACGAGATGATCAACGTGCACAAGGCGTCGCCCCAGCCCTCCGACGTCGCGGACTGGAAGCCGCCGTTCGCCGCCCAGAAGATCATGATGGCCAACGACAACGGCTACCGCGAGTCGTTCCTGCGCGACATGGTCAAGGACTTCCAGTTCGACACGTTCGTGATCCCGAACGAGGGGTCCGGTCCGCGCGGCGCGCTGGTCGCCGACGCGGCGACGATCGCCGCCAAATCGAAGAACGTCGACCTGGCCTGGGAGTGGAACAAGGGCGTCCTGACCAAGGAGGAGGGCATCCTGCGCGTCCAGAACGCCCAGTACATCCCGCTGCCGACGCAGGAGGCGCTGCTCGCCAAAGAGGCGCTGGTCAGCCCCCAGTACGAGTTCTACGTCCGGCAGTGGATCGACAAGCCGCCACGCTCGGCGCCGATCCCGGCCAACGGCCGCGCGACCGAGATGTACACCGCGCTGCAGAAGGGCTTCGAGCCGGCCTGGCTGCGCACCAAACCGCTCGACGCGGTCGTCGCCGAGGTCGACCAGGCGATCCAGGCGATCCTGGGCAAGTCCCCGGCTTAGGATCGACCGGTGGGGTCCCTCGCGAAGAACGAGGCCCGCTGGGGCCTCTTGTTCATCGCTCCGTGGATCGTCGGGTTCCTCCTGTTCCAGCTCGGTCCGATGATCGCCTCGTTCTACTTCAGCCTGACCGAGTACAACGTCCTGCGCCCGCCCGAGTGGATCGGGCTCGCCAACTACGTCCGCATCGTCACCGCCGACCCGAAGTTCTGGCCGTCGCTCGGCGTGACCGCTTACTACGTCGCGCTCAGCGTTCCGCTGACGGTCGGGGGCGCGCTCCTCTGCGCGATCCTTCTCAACCAGAAGATCAAGGGCCGTGTCGTCTACCGCGCGCTCTTCTTCACCCCGTCGATCACGCCGGCCGTCGCGGCGGTCCTGGTCTGGGTGTGGGTGCTGAACCCGCATTACGGCGTCCTCAACTACCTGCTCTCGCTCGCCGGGATCGACGGGCCGTCCTGGCTCGGCGACCCGCGGTGGGCGGTCCCGTCGCTAGTGATGCTGCGGATCTGGGGTGCCGTCGGCGGCACGACCGCGGTGATCTTCCTCTCGGCGTTGCAGGACATCCCGCGCCATCTCTACGAGGCGGCGGAGGTCGACGGCGCGACCTGGTGGCAGCTACAGCAGGCGATCACGGTCCCGCTGCTGACGCCGGCGACCTTCTTCGCGCTGGTGATGGGGATCATCGGGTCGTTCCAGACGTTCACCGCCGCCTTCGTCGCGACCCAGGGCGGTCCCGCCGGCGCAACCTACTTCTACGTCCTGCACCTCTACAACGCCGCCTTCGTCAGCTTCGAGATGGGCTACTCCTCGGCGCTCTCCTGGGTGCTGTTGGTGATCCTGCTCGCCTTCACGTGGCTCCAGATCAAGGGCTCCGAGCGATGGGTGCACTATGGCAGTGGCTGAGCGGACGTTCGCCGCGGCGCGCGGCCAGGCCGGCTCGGGGCGCTGGGCGCGGAGGCTCGCCGTCTACGCCGGTTACTGGGTCGCGTCGGCGCTCTTCGCGTTCCCGTTCGTCTGGGCGCTCTCCGGCTCGCTCAAGACGCCCTACCAGGTCGAGGAGTTCCCGCCGCGCTGGATCCCAGACCCGGTGGTGTGGGGGAACTACGCCCAGATCTGGCAGGTCGTGCCACTCGGGCGCTTCCTGTTGAACACGGTCCTGATCAGCGTGCTCTCGCTGCTCGGCCAGGTCACCACCGCGGCGATGGTCGCCTACGGCTTCGCCCGCTTCCGCTTCCCCGGCCGGGACAAGCTCTTCCTGCTGGTGCTGTCGTCGTTGATGCTGCCGATGCACGTTACGCTCATCCCGACCTTCGTGATGTTCTACCAGGTGGGCTGGATCGACACGTTCCTGCCGTTGATCGTGCCGTCGTACTTCGGCGGTGGCGCCTTCGCGATCTTCCTGCTGCGCCAGTTCTTCCGCACGCTGCCGCTCGACCTCGACGAGGCGGCCAAGATCGACGGGGCGAGCTATCCCCGCATCTTCTGGTCGATCCTGCTGCCGCTCTCCAAGCCCGGGCTGCTCGCCCTGGCGGTGCTCGGCTTCCTGGCCGACTGGGAGGACTTCCTCCGCCCGTTGATCTACCTGCAGAGCAAGGAGAAGCTGACGCTCTCGGTCGGCCTGCGATTCCTCGCCGCGCAGGCCGGCGTTGCGCTGCCAGGGGAGCCGACGACCCATCTGCTGATGGCCGCGTCGGTCGTCGCCACGGTCCCACCGATCCTCCTCTACATCTTCGTCCAGCGCCAGCTCGTCCAGGGGATCGCATTGACAGGGAGCAAGGGGTGATGCAGGTCGACGTCACGCAGGTCGTCTTCCCACGGCTGAACGAGGTGCGCACCGAGACGACGCGCCAGACGTTCGACCTCGGCCCGAACGACGTCGTGATCCGAACGCTCTACAGCGTGGTCAGCGCCGCGTCGGAGATCGCCAAGGTCGTGGGGTCGCAGACGGTTCCGTTTCCGTTCGTGCCGGGCAACCGCGCGGTCGGCGAGGTCGTCGCGGTCGGGAGCGCCGTGGAGGACGTGCGGGTCGGCCAGCGGATCTTCAGCCACACGCCGCACGCCAGCTACGCGCTGGCGAGCCGCGTCCGTCTGCCCTTGCGCCACGACGTCGACCTGCGCACGAGCCCGCTGGTTGGCCTCGCGATGGTCGGGATGACGGCGGTCCGCGTCGGCCAGGTCGAGCTGGGCGACCGCGTCGCGGTGATCGGGCTCGGGCTGGTCGGCAACCTGACGGCACAGCTGCTGCGCGAAGCCGGCGCCGACGTGATCGCGGTGGACCGCGTCCGCCGCCGCCTCGAGCTCGCCCGGGCCTGCGGCGTTCCCCAGACGATCGACGCCGCCGCGACCGACCTCGAGCACGCGGTGATGGAGCTGACGGACGGCCGGGGCGTCGACGTCGTCGTCGAGGCGTCGGGGACGCCGCAGGCGGCCGAGGTCGCCGCGCGGCTGACCGGCAAGCGCGGCGAGGGCGTCGTCGTGCTGCTCGGTTCGCCGCGGGCCGACTACGAGACGAACCTGACGCCGTTCCTCAATCAGGTCCATCTCTGGCGCGGCGGCATGGTCACCCTCCGCGGCGCGCACGAGTGGCGCTACCCACTTCACCACACGCCCTTCCAGAAGCACTCGATGCAGCGCAACGGCGAAGTCGCGCTGCGGCTGATGGCCGAGGGGAAGCTGCGGCTGGACCCGCTCGTCGAGCGGGTTTACCGGCCGGCAGAGGCGGCTGCCGCGTTCGCCGAGCTGATGCGCGGGCCCGCGGCGCCTCTCGGCGTGCTCTTCGATTGGACGGCGGAGGGTTAGGCTGTGCGTCTCGCCTACGGTAACTACGGCATGCCGCGCACGCAGTGGTCGGAGATGGTCCGCGTCATCGCCGGCATCGGCTACCACGGGCTCGAGCTCTGCGTCGGCGCTGCCTACCCGACCGCGCCTGAGCGGCTGAGTGCGGATGACCGCGCGGCGCTGCGGCGGCTGTGTGCCGAGCAGCAGCTCGCCCTCACCTCGTTGCTCGTGGTCGGGATGACGGTGGTCGAGCCAGACGACGCGCGCCACGCCGCGAACCTGGAACGGCTGCGCACGATCGTCGCCCTCGGCCACGAGCTCGGCCTGGACCGCCCGATCGTGACGAACACGCTGGGCGGCGAGAGCGCCGACTGGCCGGCCGGCCGCGACCTGCTGCTCGCCCGCGTCGGCGACTGGGCGCGCGTCGCCCAGGCTGAGGGCGGCGTTTTCGCGACCGAGCCGCACGTTGGCGGCATTGTCGACTCGCCGGAGCGGGCGCGCTGGCTGCTCGGGGCGCTCGGCGGCGCCGCCGGCGTCAACTTCGACTACAGCCACTTCCAACTGATCCCGATCTCGCTGGCCGACGCGCTCGACGCGCTGGTGCCGTACGCGCTCGGCGTCCACGTGAAGGACGTGGTCGGCAGCTATCCGGCCGTGCGCTTCCTCCTGCCCGGGGAGGGACAGCTCGACTACGCGACCTACCTCCGCGCGCTGGCGGCGCACGGCTACGACGGATGGGTCACGATCGAGATCAGCGGCCAGATCTTCAATGCCCCTGGCTACGACGGCGAGTATGCCGCGCGCTTCTCCTACAAAACGCTCGCCGACGCCCTCGCCACCACCGGTCTACGGACTACTTAAGGAGCGCAGCATGCCCGTCGTCATCGAGCCAGCTAGAGCGCAGCGGTTCCAGATGGGAGGCGGCGACTCACGCCGCCTGGTCGGCCCGGACGTCGGCGCCCGGTCGGTCAGCATGAACTTCTCGGTCTTCCAGCCGGGCCACGAGTTCCCGCAGCACGTGCACGACGCCTCAGCCGACGTCTTCATCGTGCTCGACGGCGGGGTCTCCGTGCGCCAGGGCGACGCCTACACGCCGATCAAAGCCGGCGACCTCGCCTACATCCCGCCGGGCGAGGTGCACGGCACCGTCAACCTGACCGATGGCGTCGCGACGCTGATCAGCTTCCAGTCACCGCCGGACGACGCGCTCTACCGCGGCGAGCGCGACTCGTCGCGCAACGGTGCCGCGCCGAAGCCGCCACCCGGCCACACCAGCCGCGTCAAGATCGGCAACCTGACCGCCACGGCCCCGACCGCGCGGCCCGGTGTGCGCGCCTGGACGCCGGTCGGCGCCGCGGAGCTGCGCATCTCCTGCTACGTGCTCGACCCCGGGGCCACGCTCGACTTGCCCGCCGCCGACGGCGAGCGAGTCGTCTTCGTCACCGAGGGCAGCGCCGCGCTCGAGCACGGCGCGGCGACGGCGGCGGCGCTGCCGCGCTGGACCGGCGCGTTCCTGGCGGCGCGCGAGAGCGGCCGCCTGCGCAACGACGGCCCGAATCCGACCCAGGTGATCGAGTGTCGGCCTGCCGCTCGTCAGACAGTCTGATCGTCGGCGCGCTGCCGGTTCCTCAGCCCACCCACGGCTCGTCGACTGTCCCGATGGCTCGTCCTTCGGTCCGCCCAGGTCGTCGGCCTCGGCCGGCGTGGCGGGCCGCGGGCTCGGCCGGCCGTCCCGGATGAGCGTCGGCCGGACCGTGCCGCGCCAGGCGCGACCGGCGACGACCGTAGCGACCATCAGCGGCGCAGGCCCGAGGCCGTGGAAGGGGTCGGAGAGGTCGCCGCAGAAGATGCACATGGCCACACGATAGCGCACGGTGGCCCCGGCGGTCACCCGGGCGGGTTAAGCTGCTCGCCGCGCCCGAGAGGAGAAGTGTGCCGTGCGCGTGTCGAAGGTCGAGGTCTTCAAGCACTGGGTCCAGTGGCGGAACTGGGTGCTGGTGCGCGTCAGCACCGACGAGGGGTTGTACGGCTGGGGCGAGGCGTCGATCCCCGGCAGCGTCGAGTCGGTCGATGCGGCGATCCAGTCGATCGCCAGCAGCTACTTGATCGGTCGCGACCCGGCCGGGATCGAGGCGCACTGGCACGGCATGCACCACGCCTGGCGCTGGAAGGGCGGGCCGATCCTGCTCACCGCCGTCTCGGCGCTCGAGGGCGCGCTCTGGGACATCGAGGGTAAGCGGCTCGGCGTGCCGGTCTACCGGCTGCTCGGCGGGCCGATCCGCGACCGGATCCGCGTCTACGCCTCCCACTGGATCCACCACGCCCAGACGCTCGACGACGTGGCGGCAGAGGCGAGGGAGGCGGTCCGGCGCGGCTTCACCGCATTCAAGTGGAGCCCGTTCCCGCGCCACGCGTACCGCGGCGACGAGGCGCGCGTGATCGCCGAGGGGCGCGAGCGGATGGCGGCCGCGCGCGAGGCGGTCGGGCCGAACGTGGACATCATGATCGAGTGCGGCGAGGGCTTCACGCCGCGCGCGGCGCTGCTGGCCGCCAGGGCGGTCGAGGAGTACAAGCCGTTCTGGATCGAGGAGCCGATCCCGCGCGAGAACCCCAGGGCGCTCGCCGAGCTGAAGCGCCAGTTCCCGCTGCCGATCGCGACCGGCGAGAACCTCCTGACGCGCTGGGAGTTCCGCGAGGTGCTCGAGTCGTCGGCCGCCGACGTGATCCAGCCCGACCTCGTGCACGCCGGCGGCGTGACCGAGGTGCGCAAGATCGCCGCCCTGGCCGACACGTACTACGTCCCCGTCGCGCCCCACAACTCGGGCGGCCCGATCGCGACGCTGATGTCGCTCCACCTCGTGGCGAGCATCCCGAACTTCCTCATCCTCGAGCAGATGGAGGAGGAGCG
>Ga0070741_10005571_pt1 | contig 27811 bp, 13 predicted proteins | sample Coa_R1_4_FD_66440 | JGI IMG/M metagenome (GOLD analysis project Ga0070741, IMG submission 66440) | Surface soil microbial communities from Centralia Pennsylvania, which are recovering from an underground coalmine fire - Coalmine... | ecosystem: Environmental > Terrestrial > Soil > Unclassified ...
TCGTCTCGTCTCCGCAATCCCGGCCAGCTCCGACGAGACGAGCGCTACCAGCAAACCCCGCCGCACGAAGGGGTCAAAATTGGGCGCCGATGAGGGGTCAAATTTGCAAGCCGATTGACAGCGCAGATCCCCACCATCCGACCTGAAGGTGATCGTTATCGACATCGATCGTCGGTCAATCGATGCACTGGGCGGCTGGCCGTGGCCACGGGAGACGTTGGCGCGGCTTGTCGAGGCGGTGGTAAGCGCGCGGCCCGCTGCGATTGCGATCGACATACTGCTCGCGGAGCCCGACGACCGTTCGCCAGCGGCCCTCGCGCGGCGGCTTGGATCGGTGACCGGTCGCGCCGAGATCAGTATGCTGGCAGACGGCCTCCCGGAGGGCGACAAGCGGCTGGCGCGAGCGGTCAGCAAGGCCCCTGTTGCGCTCGGCTTTGTGCTCGACCCCGATCGCAACGGCGCATTGCCGGGTGCTGCGATCATGAACCGCGGGCCCCTACCGTTCGACGATCTGTGGCAGGCCTCTGGCGCGATCGGACCGACAGAGCCACTTGCCGCCGCGGCGAGCGGGCTCGGCGCTCTCTCACTACCTGGTAGTGCCGATGGCGCCATCCGCCAGGTTCCGCTCTTCGTTGCCGCCGGTCGTGTCCTGGTCCCCGGTCTGGCTGCCGAGGCGCTGCGCCTTAGAGAAGGCGCCTCTAGCTATCTTGTCGAAGGCAAGCCCCCCACGCTGGTGGTCGGTAGCCGGCGGGTTGCGCTGTCGCGCGACGGACTGCTGCGGCTCGTCCCGGTGGCGCCCTCGCGTCGCGTCGCCCGCACGCTCTCTGCGGTCGATGTCCTTGAGGGAGGCGACGGCGGCGGCCGACTGGCGGGCGCACTTGTGCTGCTCGGCGGCTCCGCGCCCGAGCTAGGCGGCTTGCGCAAGACGCCCGCGGACCCGCTGACCCCTTCGGTGCAGATTCAGGCCGATGCCGTCGAGCAAATGGCCTCCGGCCGCGTGCCACGCACGCTGGCTGCCAGTCCGATTGTGCAGCCGCTCGCGGTCCTGGGGATTGGGGCGCTTGCCGTCGTGCTTGGCGCCGCCTTGTCACCAGCCACCGGCAGCGCGATCTTGACCGCTGCGGTCGCGCTTCTGTGGATCGCCGCAATCGCCGCGTCGGCGCTGGCGGACCGCCTCGTCGATCCGCTGTCCCCCTCCATTGCGGCTGGGCTGGTATTCACCATAACGGCGGGCACGGCCTACTCGTTGACGCGCCGGCGGGAAGCGTTCGTGCGCCACCGGCTTGAACAGCATCTCGCGCCGGCGGTCGTTCGTCGCATTGTCGAACAACCCGACCTGGTCAAGCTCAATGGCGAACGACGCGAGGTCACCTCGCTGTTCACAGACATCGAGGGGTTCACTGCCACAATGCATCGCGCCGGCCCCGAGGAGCTGGTCGCGACGCTCGACGAGTATTTCGAGGGCGTCGCTGGCATCGTGATCGGACACGGCGGCATGGTCGACAAGATCGTCGGAGACGGCTTGCATGCGCTCTTCAATGCACCGCTCGACCTTGAGAAACATCCGCAACGCGCCATTGAATGCGCGATCGCCATTCAGGAGTGGAGCGAGGGCTTTCGCCGCCGCGCCTCCGCGGCCGCAATCCGGCTCGGTCGCACGCGTATCGGTATCGAGACCGGGCCCGCCGTTGTCGGCGACGTCGGCATTCAATCCAAGCTCGACTACACGGCTCACGGCGATGCCGTGAACATGGCGGCGCGGCTCGAAGCTTGCAACAAGGAGCTCGGTTCGGCGATCTGTGTCGGGCCTGGCGCAGCTGCGCGATGCGATGTGCCGCTCCTGCGCCCGCTTGGACGGCTGACCGTCCGCGGGCGCGAGGATCCAATCGAGGTCTTTGAGCCCTGGCCGGAGGACGCGCCGCCCACCTGGCGGGCAACATATCTGAAGGCCTACGCCATGCTCGACTGTGATGCGGCTCAGGCTGCTACGCTGTTGCAGAAGCTGATGGCCGAGCGTCCTGCAGACCTTCCGATGCGCCGGCTCGCCGAGCGCCTACCCTCGATACGCGAGTCCAGTCGGTCGCCCGCGCCGAGGACGTAATCCAACAAGCCGCAGATCATCTCTTCTGGCCCGAAGCGGCCGATGACCGGACACACTGATCTCCCACCGATCCTGGTGGTTATGTCATCTGATTCCCTCAATCAGCGTCCTCCAACCAAGCGCATCGTCCCCCATCAGCAGCAAAGTGCCCAGCGCTGCCAAGTGGTGTGGCAATTGGCAATCTCGGCGCGCGTTCATGTCGCTGACGAACAAGGCGGCTGCTTTCTTGAGATCGCCTTGATCAAGATAACCGAGCGCTCGTTGCTTGCACCGCTCGACATATTTGTCGCGCGGCATGTCATTTATCAGGGAACGATCCATTTTCGCTTTCCCCAAACCGATGACTGTTTCCGGTAAGAGGAGACCGAACGATTTCGAGCTGTCTGTTCGAAAGGCGACAAACAAACGTTTTTTAGTCGAAGTGTGGGAATTAGAACACAGACGCGCGCAACCCGACCGACAACGGCGTACCGTCTACTATCAAACTACGCTCGCTGCACCGAACTTGCGTCCTTCCAAGCCGTGCGACATCATACGCTCGATCCGAAGCGGCAGAGTTACCCGGACCGGAATGCCTCCGCTGACTAACGGTCCCGGAGACTTTTCCTTTTTGGATGGAAACGCGTGCAGGGCTGGCATTTCAGCGATATCAATGTGTGGGTTAGCGGTCCCCAGGTGGCTGATCCACCATGGTGATGTGACAACTCGCTTGCTGACGAGAAAATCGAATGCCCATCAGTCCAGTGTTGGCACTTCATGGTAAGGGCCTAGTGGTTTGGCCTTGCCTCGTTAAGAGCAGCGGCCAATTCGTCGATATGATAAGGCTTCGGCAGGATCTGAACCCCCAGTACCTCTGCGTCCCGAGCCGCCGCTTCCGAATATCCGCTGGTCAGCAAAACCGGGATATCGCTTCGCCGTCTCATTAGCTCCCGCGCAAGCTCAATTCCGCTCATGCCGCCCGGCATCATGATATCGGAAAAAACGAGATCGATAGAGCGGCCGTCTGCCAAAGCACCGAGAGCTGCTGCGGCACTGGCCGCTCGCGTGACCCCATACCCGAGTTCCACAAGCATCTCACTTACTAACGTGGCAACTTCCTCATCGTCCTCGACGAGCAGTATTTGACCATGGTTGCTTTTCTTCGGCCGTGCCCTCTTGAAGTCGGTGAGGTGCCGCTCGTTGGAAGGAACGCTTCGCGATCTGGGTAGATACAGTTCAACTGTTGTACCTTGGCCTGTTGTCGATTTTACGCGTGCTGTGCCACCTGACTGCCTAACAAAGCCATGAACCTGCGCTAGACCTAATCCAGATCCTTTACCGACGTCTTTTGTCGTGAAGAAGGGCTCAAACACCCGCGGCACGACTTCCGGTGCCATGCCAATGCCTGTGTCAACGACTGAAAGCCGCACGTAGTCGCCAATAATCTCCTCGTCATTTAGGTTGGATAAATTCTCGCCTTTGACAAGAATCGTGCCACCATCGGGCATCGCGTCCCGGGCGTTGACGGCCAGATTGAGAATGACTAGTTCAAGCTCCCCCGGATCGACCTCAACCGGCCAAAGCCAATCGGGAAACAGGAACTCGACGTGAACGTCACCTCTTAACGTCCGATCGAGCAGCTCCCTCATCCCTCCCATTTGTGTAGCGATGTCGACTGGCTCGGGCCGAAGAGTTTGGCGGCGGGAGAAGGCCAGCAGTTGCTTCGTTAAACCGGAACCCCGCCGCGCTGCCTGGATCATTCCGTCCATCAAGCGACGCCGACGTGCAGGGTCTGTTTGGCGGTCGAGCATGTCCAGACCACCTGAAATGACCATTAGCAAATTGTTGAAGTCGTGAGCAACACCGCCCGTAAGCTGGCCGAGGGCTTCGATCTTCTGCGCCTGGCGAAGGGTCTCTTCGACCCGGGTGCGCTCTGCCATCTCGATACGTAGCTGCTCGTTAGCCTCCTCTAGCGCCCGCGTACGCTCGATCACAAGCTTCTCAAGCTCCTGGGCGGCCTGCTCGCGCGCTTCAAGCAGGGTCCGGATCTCATATTGCCGGCGGCGCGCGCGCCTCGCTGATTGAATAGCGCTCGTCAGCGTCATCGGTTGAACAGGTCGCTCGAGCAGGGAAACATTGCGTAGCAATTCAACGATGCCACGGCGCCATGTAACCACTGAAGGCTTCTCTCGATGGCTCGTAAGAATTACAAACGGAAGATCCGACCAAGGCGGCTGTTTTGCCACCCACATTGCCAGGGGATCGATGTCCTTCCCGAATAGGCCTTCCTCGGCAAGGAAAACAGCGCCGGCACCGGCACTTATCTCTGAGACCAGTTCAGGCAGACCTCGGCAATTTATCGCTTCCAGCTTCAGGCTGCGGAAGAGTTCGACCGACGCTGGGCCATCGCGCCCTATTGGCGCAAATACGAGAACACAGTCATCTCGGTTGACGCCCATCCTAGCCCTCCGGCACTTCCGTGCCGCTATAGTGCGGATTGCCGGAAAATATGCCGCGGAACTCCTTCAGCGGGGGGGCCAAGCGTGATGCCGGAACTGCTCAGGCGAAATTCGCGAATAGTATGCTCGTGATTGCCGCTACGTTTCTTTACGACTGACAAGGCACGCCGTACCGTTCCGCCGAACTCGAAATACCGAAGCATAATGACCGCGTCGCTCAGGTAACTGATATCGAGCGGGGTATCCATAGGGCCTACCAATCCATGTTGAGCGAGGATCAGGATTGTCAGGACACCTTGTTGTGCCAGGAAGGTCAGGAGCTCATGCATCTGCAAGATGAGAAACCGCTCATCCGGCATCGCGTTCAGGTATCCATTTAGACTATCGATGACCACAACGCGCGCATCATCTTCTTCGACGCTGTTGCGTACATTGGCGGCGAATTCCCCGGGCGACAGCTCCGCAGGATCGATTTGTTGGAACCGTATACGTCCAGAGGCGAGGTATCTTTCGAGAGGAAGTCCTAACGTTCGAGCGCGGGCTTCAACTGTGCCGCGGCCCTCATCAAAGGCAAAAAGGACAGCATGCTCGTCGCGTTCGGCGGCTGCTATCGCGTAACTAAGCGCAAGGGAGGACTTTCCGACTCCTGCCGCACCGATTAGAAGCGCATTGGTGCCACGCTCCAGCCCGCCTCCTAAGAGCTGGTCGAGCTTGGCGTTGCCGCTCGAAGTGAAGTCACCCGCGAACCGCTTGTGATGCTCAGCTGCGATGAGCCGTGGGAAGATCCTCAATCCGCCTTTCTCAATTGTGAAATCGTGGAAACCGCCGCGAAAGCGAATGCCGCGCATCTTTATCACGCGAAGCTGGCGGCGCTCCGCCCCATAGTCAATCGCAAGCTGTTCGAGCATCACGACGCCATGCGCGATCGAATGCAGCTGGAGATCGTCCTGGGAAGAGGATAAGTCGTCAAGGAGGACGACCGTGCAATTGCGATCGGTGAAGAAATGCTTCAATGCCAAAACCTGGCGCCTGTATCGAAGTGAGTTCTGAGCGAGAAGGCGCAGCTCTGACAGACTGTCAAGCACCACGCGGGTTGGATTGATGCGTTCGACCTCGTTGAATATCAGGTTGGTCGTCTCGCTCAGCTCCATCTCGGCGGGATGGAATACGGTTAGCTCTCGTTCGGGATCGAGCGTCGTCTCTGGCGGCACAAGTTCGAATATTTCGACGCCTTCCAGACTCCAGCCATGCCGGCGCGCGACAACTTTCAACTCCCGCTTGGTTTCGGATAGCGAGATATAGAGCACGCTTTCGCCATTCTGCACGCCCTTGAGAAGAAACTGGAGTGCTATGGTGGTCTTCCCCGTCCCGGGCCTGCCCTCATATAGGTACATACGATTGGCATCGAAGCCACCTCCAAGGATGTCATCCAGACCGTCGCTGCCAGTCGAAATTCTTGGCACGTCGTCCGTATCACTGTCATGGACAGTATTGGATGGGCAGATCATGGGACGCTCTGATGCTGTTCTCAAAATGAGGAGAGCCTGCGCCTCACGCCGATGGCGGCCAAGGGTTTAATTGACGCGAAGCAGTAGAGAGAACTCACCTTCCTCGTTCCAAGTTCCAGTAGCTTCCCTTCGCGATCTCAAGGCTCGCTGGGCGCGTGGGACCCGTTTAGATGAACTTCGCAGGTGCGGACCAAAGCGGAAGTTGCATGCAGAATGCAAACCGGGACGCCGCACGTTGTCGGCCGACTCAAGACGCGCTGAGGGACGCATAGCGCGTGGTGGGCTTGCGCCAACTGCAAGCCCTTCAAGGCGACCTCGTCATATCGAAGCCAGAGATCGCGCGGAGATCAAGGACCAACGTCGGGAAGCCCGCCGGCAGGCAAATACTGCGAGGCAGCTGCGTACGAATTCTTATAACTGCCAGCCCCTGGAACCCTGGGCCCTGTCGACAAGTCTCCCCAGTGGGCGAACTGCACGACCGGCTTTGGAGCAATCCGAACCTTCTCTCTCAAGCCCCGTTGGTCTACCATGAAAATTATAGTCGGAACTGCAAGCGAAATCACAGAACTGGTCACAGACCTGGCCGCGGACGCTTCGCGGGAAGAGTTGGCCGATTTCCTAAAGCAAACATTCGATGACCTCCCGACCGCTGACATGAACTCGGTCCACCGGGCATGAAAAGACCAATCGAGACTGCTGGTTGAGCCTTGTTGCTGCCGAATCGATTTAGGGATTGCCGGGATGAAGCGCTATATCTTTGGCCTCACGGGTAGCCATGAGGTAGAGGACGGGCAAGAGCTGACGTTCGAAACCGACTTAGCTGCGTTCGAAGCTGCGCGCTGGCTCGCCGCAAGGCTGGTGAGCAGTCACCCAGAGCTGCGCGGCACCACGAGTGTCTTCGCCAAACGGAAGGATGGCGGTGAGACCTACTACGTGAGCCTCTAGCGCTTGGGACGCGCCTTCCGCCTCAGCCGCGCCTTGGCTATCTCCTGTCGCTTGGTCTTGGCTCCGATCCGCCGCTGCACCTGAACGACGAGGTCCCCTTCGGGCGGTAGACGTTCGACCAGATCGGGCATGTGGTGTTCGATGACTTCCCGGATCGACGGCGCGATCAAATCGATCTCGTCAAAGCCAACCTTGCGCCAACTGCCAAGGTCCTCTTCGGTCATCGGCTCGTCCTCTCGGAGGAGCGGTAGTTCCTTGTCGCGCTTCATCAGCTACCCAGGGGAGGCTCAGACGAAAAACGGCCTCAGCCACAGAGCCAGGGGGGATGACTTGTGCTGAGGCCGCTTTGGACAACTCGCTTCGATTGGGGAGACGAAGCATATCGATAAGCCACTTCAAGCTCATCAGTTCCAGCGGACAATCGCGAGATGTACGGCCGGATAGCTCTCGTTGATGTGTTCTGCCGGGCTCGGCGCTCGACCAAGCGCCGACCACGCTCCGGACGCCTATTTATTTCTGTCCGGGCTGCGACTGCGCCGAGGTCTTGCTCGAATCGGCCTTGTTGGCCTCGTGATGGCCGATGGCGCACCCGGCTGCGGCGCCGAGTTTGCCGTGACCGGCCAGGTGCCCGGCGACCCCGCCGGCAACGGCTCCCTTGATGCATCCCTTGGCTTCCGCGGCACCGCAGGAGGCGAGCGCAACTCCGGCAACGCAAGCGAACGTAACAATCCGTCTCATGAGTGATCTCCAGCAGTTTGTTGGATAGTCAATTTCTGCGGAGGTGTTCAGTTCCCGGGTTCGACCTGGGGCAGTAGCCGCGCCGAGGAGTACCGCGGTGCTCAGCGACAGCCTCGACGCGGTGAGCATGTTCGGCCCGTCTGGCGGCGAACACGCCGGTATCGATCGACCTCTTCACACTGAAGCCAGCCGCCTGTAGGCGCGCGCGCAGCGCCTGGACTTCCTTGATAGAGATGTGGAGAGCCTAGCAATATTTCAGAGACAGAATCGTCGAGAGCCGAAAACGTAAAGGACATTGCGCAATCCAGTTCAATCGCAGCGGCTGGCCACGTACGCAAGGCGGCTGAGGGGAAAAAAATAGGTGCGGCGCCATAGCGTCGCACCTATGAACTTTCGCTCAGTTGGCTCGTACCTAACGGCGGAGCTGCGGGTTCTGCTGACTTGGCAGAATCGTTTCAAGTGGTTGGCTGGGGTCGCCCGATTTCTGGACTCCCGGGCGGCCCACCAAAAGCGTGAGACCCGAATGGGGCTGGCATGTTCAAGCCTCGCCACGGAGCATATGGTGCGTTCGGCTGAAAGCTAGATTCCAAATTCGGACAGGGGTGTTCTTCTGCAGGAACGTCGAGACATTGCATGCCCGCCGCTACGGCGGCAGGGCCTAACGCGCAACAACGCCTGAGTTGAACAGCTCACTCAGCGCGGGGTTGGTATTTCCGCGAATCTCCAGCAGCAGGCGGGCTGGCATTCGAGGCGGCCCAACTTATTCCATCCACCGCCCCCGCAAGGTGTCCCATCGATCTCCACGCGAGGCACGTGATCTCATATCTTTGAGGGACTTCTGGGCTGCGCGCCGGTCCATCCATTCCAAGATGAACGGGTGAATTGCGCACCAGATCGCGATTCCAGCGAAGACACCCCACATGGCGGTGCAAGCCCCCGATCCGGAGAGCCACCAGCCCACCACACTTTCCCTTGTAGGGGAACTGTTTTTACCGGCCCTTGGGCTTTATCTTCGGCTCAATTTCCGCCGACCGCGTGGTCGCTGGCGTGCGTCGGCACGTCTATTCTGTCAGGATCAGACCGGGAGGGAGTGAATCGTCGTATAGGCCGGCCCGGTCGGATCGTCCGATCGGAACGAACCCCTTGATTTTTGCGGTCTGCGGCGCAGGGACGCCGGATTTCTCCAGCTTGCTGGCAATCCGGCCGCGCAAGGCCACGGGTAGATCGAGGCTCCGATCATCGACGACGCGCGAGGCTCGGAGGAACAGAATCTGCAGGTCGAGCAACTCGGGCGCAGTCCAATCGAAGCCCTGGAAAGCCTGATACGCGTACTCGACGAGATCGGGCGAGACGACAGTCTCCGGCCCTGCGTAGAACGGAGTTCGGTTGAGAAGGAGCCCGAGCGCCGCAAGATAAGGAGCGCAGTGCCGCTTGGCCCGTGCAAGCGTCACCGCGGTGTCGCAGAAGCAGCGCACCAGTTCCGCCTTGGTATCGAGTTCGATCAGCTCCAGGGATCCAGCCAGGCGCACCAGTTCGTCGGGTGCCTTGCCGCTGCGGATCCTCTCGATCTCGCGGGCCATAAGTTTGGTCTGGCGTTCGCGCGTGAGACCGCCCGCCACCCGGCGCCAGAGAATGTATTCCTGGCTCTTGATGCGCCGACCGGGAAAACACGGCCCATCATTATGCACCCGCCACAGGGCGTCCATCCGAAGGTCATCCCGGAGAACGCCGAAGCCCGGGCGCAGCAGAAAACCGGCCATGATGAGCCAGGCCTCTTCGTGGTCCGCCGAGCGGCGTCTATCATCCCACCGCTCCTCGAGCGCAGGCCAAAGCGCGCGCAACAGGGGCCCGTTCCATTCACTTTTTGCAGACGTAAGGATGCGCTCCATACCCTTGAGGATCGTGGCAGCAGTCATCTTGTTCTTTTTGCTGTTATTGCCAGGCTGGGTGAACACGATCCCGATCTGTCTGCGGGCCGTTTCCAGCGCGTCCGCTGAAGCGTTCGGTTCAATCGGAGCGTTTGCCTGCCGCGCCCGCCCCGCACCGGCCGCGACGCCTTGGACGTGCTCGCGCATGTTAAATTCCAGCGGCCAGGACTGCTGGATGGCGGGGTCGGCGCTGACGCACGACATCTGGAGCAGCCCCAGCGCGTTCATCCGCGCCGTCAGAACGACGGGCAACATCCCGCCCGCCTCCGGACCGGATAGCTCAGCCGTTCTGACGATGGTCTGCAGCGGGGGCAGCGGGTGAAATTCGCCTTCGGACCAGGAGACGATGTCTGCGGCCCGGCTGTCGCTCTTCCGGGCTGAGGAATAAGCCTGGAAGCGCACCAGCTGATCGGTGCGGAGCTTAAGCCCGAGATCGGCGATCTCAAAAAGCTGCGATGGCGCTGCACCCTGAGGAAGAACACATACGAGGGGCGCATGCACAGTCTCGCGATCCGTAGCCTGTATCCCCTCCACTTCGAGAAAGATCGCAGCGGCGGCACCAGCAGCGATGCGACCCGAACGGTGGTGGAGAAGCGCACCAAATCGCGCGGCTCCACGCGCCACCGCCAGATCCGGCTCCTCGTTCTCCAGAACCTGCGGTACGAGGCCGTCCTGCCAGCGTCCGATCTGCTCGCGGAGTCTTTGGCGCACGAGCGACGGTCGAACGGATCCGCCGTTGAACAGGATGGCATCAATGCGCGGGCGACCGTTGAGGAATTCGGCAAGATGTCGGGTTATCGCGCTGTCGGCAGGATAAGGAAGCCCCCATTCCCTCAGTGCCGCCTGCGTCCGGTACGGCCGCGCCGCCGCGTCGCAGAAGGGAAAAAATCCCTCCAGCAACAGGTTCTCGATTTCCGCCCGCGTCACCGTCGCCGCCTGCGAGCCGCCGACCATCCCCGACCCGCGACCGGCCAGTGCGACAACGAACCGCTCATCCGGCGGCCCCGGACCGGCCAGCGCGTGCTCTTTCAGATGACGGCAGGCGGCGACGAGCTGATCCCATTGCGGGCCGGCAAGCTGGCCACCCGCCCCGGCAAGCCGCGGCTCCAGGAAATGGGCGACGGCAAGGTCGATATTGTCGCCGCCGAGCAGCGTATGCTCGCTCACCGCCACACGCCTGATGTCAGGGTCCGGCGTTTGCTCGTTCGGGCGAACTTCAAAAATGCTGAAGTCGGAGGTGCCGCCGCCGATGTCGATGACCAACACATGTCGCAGCCCGGCATCGCCCCCGTCGGGCCGCTGCCATAATTCGCGCGCTGGGTCGTGGCTTTCGAGCCAGCAATAGAACGCAGCCTGCGGCTCTTCGAGCAGTCGCACATCCGCGGGGAAGCCCGCCTCCTCGGCGGCGGTCATCGTCAGGCGCTGCGCCGCCGCATCGAAGGAAGCCGGGACGGTAACCGTGATGTCCTGATCATCGAACGCAAACCCGGCCTGCGCAAACCTGCCGTTCCAGGTCCCCCGCAGATAATTCAGAATCAGCGCCGACGCGCGTATCGGCGAGATTTTCTGCTCACGTGCCAGAACCGTCGATCCCCATGGCAGAAAGGGTTCCGACCGGTCGGCGGCGTGATGGCAGAGCCACGACTTCGCGGAATGGACGACCCGTCCCGGCGCTTCGCTCGCCTTCATGCGTGCAAAAAGACCGACGATCCATTGCCCGGCGCCGAGCTCATCGCGCAAGTGTGCTGCAACCGCTTCCTCGGGCAGGTACAGGAAAGACGGTAGCGTTGGCTTCTCGGTCAGACTCGCCAGGCCTTCCCATTGCGGGATGAGAAGCACCTCCGGCACCCCGTCGCCGACGAGTGGCGCGAATGCGAGTGCGGAGTTGGTCGTGCCGAGATCAATTCCAATGGCGAAGCGGGCGCGGTCTTTCGTCAAGAATTACCTCCAGAGGCGGTCCGGCCGCTATTCCGTGCGGACCTGGAACTCAACCTTCCATCGGCGATCGGAGTTCGTGTGCCTCATCCAAAGCTCAAGGATGCCAAGTTCGGTCACAACGGGACTGACGTGGACCGGCACCACCTGCCCCACCGGGACGTCCAGTGCCGGGATCGCGACTTCGAGCAGGCCAGCATCATCGAGCTCGCGCTCGGCGTCGGGGAGTATCTGTCCCGGCGTATCGCCGCTTCGGACCGAGGATGAGAAAAACCGAAACTCCGCCGTGCGACCGGTGACAAGGCCGAACTCGCGTCCTTCGATCAGCAGTTCCGTGCCTTCCTGCATGCCCTGCGGGACAACACACAACGCCTTCAGCGGCGGCTTGTAGCCCGGAATGGCGGGCATCGACGTTTCCAGGCCGATGTAGTAGGAGCGCGCCGCGCCGGCCTTGATGCGCATACCCTTGCCGGTGGCGCGGAGACGCCCGTAGATCGCGCCGCCGCGTGCGACGGCGAGGTCTGGTTCGAAACCCTGCAGCTCCCGCACCGGCTGGCCTGCATTCCAGGACGCCAAGAGATCAAGCACCCGAGTGCGGATGGGCGCGGCCTTGAAAACGCCCCCATTGAACAAGACCGCGGTCGGCATCAGCACCTGCTTGCCAGCCGATGCTCCTACCAGAGCGGCAAGCTTTTCGCTTGCCTTCACGTTCTGCAGGCTCTGAGCAAGAAAGCGGGCGATATGCTTGCTGACGACCGGATCGGAAGCATAGGGCAGACCGAATTCCTGCAGCCCTGCGCTACGGCTCTCGCGCGGCAGGTCGTCGACGCCAGTTCTGGCGAAGAAACCGTCGAGAACAACTTGCTCCAGCGTCTGGCGGTCGAGAGTCGTTGAGACGGTCTTGGCAAGCAGGCTGGAGCCGCGCGAAGGGACCGCGATTGGCGCCTGCGCCAGTCCGCCATCATCAAACAGAGCGATCTTGGCTTTGGAGGCGACATGCACGAGCGCCAGGAACTGCCAGGAGTCGAGGCGTTTGCCCTCGGCCTCAAGCTTGGCATTCAGCACATGTGCGAGCGCCAAATCCATATTGTCACCACCTAGCAGAATGTGCTCGCCGACGCTGACACGCTCAAGTTCCAGGCGGCCTTCGACATCTGTGACCGCAATCAAGCTGAAGTCGGCTGTCCCGCCGCCGACATCGCAGACCAGCACGATATCGCCAGCGGCAATCAGGTTTCGCCATTCTCTGTCCGTCTGCGCCATCCAGGCGTAGAAGGCAGCCTGCGGCTCCTCCAGCAATGTGACGTCATCAAGCCCCGCAGCCTTGGCGGCCTCAGCGGTGAGGCTTCTTGCGATCTCATCGAACGAGGCAGGAACGGTTACAACGATCTCGCCTTCCGAGAGGTCCCAATCCCGCCCCTGCGCCCGTTCGGCATATAGGAACGCGTCCCTGATATGTTGAAGGTAAAGGCGTGAACATTCGAATGGCGAGAGCTTCTCTTCCGCGATGTCGGAGCGCCAGGGCAGAATCCGCTGCTTCGGGTCGATATGCGGATTGGATAGCCAGGATTTGGCGGAGGTAGCGACGCGATCAGGCACGAGCGCCCCCCGCTCGCGCGCGAACTGGCCAATGATCGCGCGCTGCGCGGTATCGATCCAGGGCAGAGGAAACGCATTCTCCGCGAACTCCTCGGAGTGCGGAATATAAGCGGCGGACGGCAGTGTCGGCATCTCGCCGATCTGATTTGGTCCGAAGGTCTGGGCGATTTCGATAATCCTGGTCTTACCGCTCTCGAGATCAGCGATCGCGATTGCGCTGTTGCTGGTGCCGAGATCGATCGCAAGACTGAAACGAGCGCTCATGAGAGGATTGTCCTGGTTGTCGTGCCGTCAATCCGCGTCAATAGCCGCGCGTGATGCAAGGCACCGGTTGTACTTGATCCCGCTCGGACGCAGCCGACCGATGCGAGCCCGCCTATCTCAGTTCGACCTCCGCCGGAGCGATCGTCGGAAGTCGATCGGTCGAGCTCCGCAAAAAGCGCGGAAGGTTCACCGCATCCGTTTTCCAACCGTGGTGGATAAGCACTCCCGAGAACGGCGCCGGGCCGCTGATCTTGCCCACCAGTCGGTACTCGTCGGGTGAATAGCCAGCGGCGACCTGCACCGTCGATCCCTCGCTCTCCGTCCGCACGGGGGAGATTCTGAAGTGCTCGAGCAGGACGGTCTTGCATCCGGCATGGACCACGCGCGCCGCTGCCCCAACCTGGGCGTCATCGTTCGCGTTGATGTTGTCCATCAGGAAATCGACCAAGCGGCCCCTTGCCTGCAGCATCGCCAGAAAGCTTACGATCTCGGCGTCTGCCTGATGTGTGCGAGTCGGAACAGGCGTCGGTCGGGCCGCCTCTGCGCCAGCAGTTCGGTTATCCCGTGGCGGGCCGCCTCCGACCAGGATCGCTATGACCGCGATAAGGCTCAGCACCACGGCACTGCCCGACAGATACATTCGGAACGCGCCGGCAGCCGGCAGCAATTCCAGAGCGTTCACCACGAGCAGGAGCAGGAGCATCGTGATGGTGACCGCTTTCATCGCATGCATGTTTGGCCGCAGCTCCCTTTTGAGACGCACCAGCTTGATTGACGCACGAAGACTATAGCAATTGTATAGGTTGTGGAAACCAAACCGCGTCCGCTAATAGCGCAAGCAGCACAGCGCCCCTGGAACTTCTTAGGTTGGTCCGACTTCCTCGGCCCAATTTGGTGCGACTCATGAGGCGGGCTTCGTCAGTTATGGACTTGGCTTTGCAGCCTGTCATCGCCGTGCACATCACCCGCTGCGCGCGGAGAGCTGCAAATTGAGCTGGCAAGCACAATCGTAGGCAACCCTGGAACAGGAGTTCATCTGTTGCCATGGGATCAAACAAGGCGTGCGGTTGAACTTCGACCTGGGTGCCCGCATTCGCACGAGCGGTCCGGGCTGCCGTCGCTCATATTTCAGGGTGTCTTCGAGCTGTTGGGTCAAGTCCCGACGGAGGCTCGTCGCTATACGCAGAGTTCGGTTCCTCCGTTAGATCGACAGCTCGACAAAGTTATGATCGCGGGAGCGCTGCTCGCCTTCAGCGCCAACACCGGATGTTAGTCGGCGGTCCAAGGGCCCTGCGGCATTCCAAGTACCTGATCGACCTCACGGCCGAGAGGATGTTTAGTCCAAGAGTACATCGACCACCTCGGCGCTTATTTTGAAGCTCCGGAAGTGTATCAATTGGCGCAGCGTTACTTGCCGGCAGGGACAAGTCGTTCGGCCTTCAGTCGCTCCATGCCTTTACGGACCGCAATGTGCTCCTGTTCGTATTCGGTCAGCTGATGATCTGATCGACGGAATGTTTTGTTCACATCATTTTCGTGCTTGCTCATGACGTGACCCTTTCGAATTCATCGGTTGATCAACCAGCCTTCGCTCGCGAGCGGCGAGCAGCAAGCGAACGTTGTCAATCGTCGCTCCGAATCAAGCAAGTTCCGCGATGGGACAGGGAACTGCCGACCAGGATAGAACGTTTGGCTCCGCACAGATCCCAGATCGGAGCTTGCTTGATGCGCCAATTCTTTCTTGCGGTCCTTGTCATTTTCCTGGGGGTGGCCCCCTCGTTCGGCCAAGGTCACATGGGTACACCACAAGAGCAGGCGGCCTGCAAAAGAGATGCGCAGCGTTTTTGTCGGCAGCAGCTAACTGACGATATGGCAGTTCAGCAATGCCTGCAGCAAAACAGAAGCAGGCTGAGCAAGCGCTGCCAGGCTGTGTTCGCCAGCCACGGCATGTGATGTCGGATGCTGCTCGTCCACTCGGCTTTTTGCCATGATGAGACAGTGGCCCTGGTGCCTCCTGATCATCCAGAAAGTGCGCCGCTGCGAGCGACCTCCACTTTGCCCTTCAAGGCAATCATCTTAAGCGGCGCGGCCGCTCTGCATTGGCTCTCTCGTAGGTCTTGATCGCGTGGCTCGAACGGCTTGCTTCTCCGGTGTCAGTGATATCGCCGGAGCGTTCGAGGCAGTCCCAGGCAGTACGAACTGAGTTATCGAAAAATCGGATTCGGTTCATTCAGTGCTCTGCGACCCCCCGGTTCCCGTTGGCGACCGTTCTCCTCCGCCACCATAATGGGTGGGCAGGCACGCGCAGATACCATTCCCCGGCTGCGCCGTTCGATTTAAACTCACGCAGAGTATCTTATGGCACAGACCGTCATCGTATCCTGGTGCACAGTCTTCGCACGAGATCGGATTGCCCCATTCCTCTCGTGTGCGAAACTCCGGCGAGGGTGAATGTTCCCGAGTACCGCGCCCTACTCATGGACCAGGGGGGCGACTCGATGGGTCCCATGAGAGTGATGTATTCGTGACTCGCCGACACAAAAGGACGTTTCATTCTCTGATTAGGTTGGCGCTCGAGTCCAATCGTGTCGTTGCTCTGCGTTGCATGAAACTGATGCTCGGTGGCAGGGATGCGGGGAGAGAAGCTGAACGAATGATCAATGAAAAAATCGCCGCAGCCATTAAGGCCGCCCAAAGCGCGGCAGCCGGCGCCTCAGCCGATGACATCATTCGTCAATACAGACGGCGCGTGACCGCAAACGCGAAGCGACTGAGCGGAACGAAGCGAACGGCACGGCGTCGGAAGTAGAGGGACCTGTCAGCAATCGTACTCCGCGCCGCGGTTCCTATTCGGGCATTGCGAGATTAAATTCAGGCGGATCCGGAACGCCGCTCAACGCCACCAAGTTTAGTAGACCCGCCCGAAGCGGGAGTCTTCAAACACTCAACGAGCGAAAGCGGAGGAAATTTATGGCCGATACACGTCACGATACACGTCAGGAGAACAAGTCCAGCCAAAAGAGCGAGGAATCATTTCGACAAACCGGCGAGCATGCTGCCGAGCAGACGCGACGAATTGGGCAAGCCGCTGCCAAGGCTGGGGACGACTTAAGCCAGGTCAGCGCCGAGTTCATACGGCACAACGGCGAAATACTGCAGAACGCCTGCCGCTTCGGCATGGAAGCAGCGACCATCGTTATGAACCGCTCTGCTGATCAGCTTGGCCGGAGCTTCGGATGGACCGGGGACGAAGCGCAACGTGCAACGGAACGGTCTGTTCGCAATGCTCATACGGTGATGGAGTCAGCAACTGCAGTTAACAAGGGACTCAATGAAATTTCGCGCGAGTACTTCCAGTTCGTGGTCCGCCAAATAGAGACCAACGTGGCCCGCATCAACGAGCTTTGGAATTGCCGGTCTCCATATGAGTTGGCGGCGGTTCAGAGCGACCTTGTTCGGGAAGCAATGACTGGGGCACTTGAGAGCGGCCGACGGATGGCCGACATGTCTCAGAAGGTCGCTGAGGACGCCGGAAAACGCATCAGCGCTGACATACAGCGGGCAGCCTAATTCCAATTGTGCGTGCCTACAACAACCAGCTTCGCCGCACCCGCGGAGCTGGTTGATTGAAAGCGCGTCCGATTAGGGTGCGCGCTCGGTGAGCTTGCTCGCTTCTCGCTTACCAAGGGTATCGGGATTTGGACGCGAAACCTCTTTCTTCCTGTCGCAACATATTCCCGGAACGGAGCGGGCTGCACCATCCCAGGACGCTATGGTTAGGGATGAGTCGATCATGTGGTGGGGACTGCTGCTCGGCATCGCTCTCGTAAGCTTCATTGTCGAGGCAAGCGAGGGGCTCTGGCTTGCCCGAAAGGCTCGCAGAGATCTCGGGGTTTTGCGGACTGAGCTGCACTCTGGCCGGCATTGGGACGCATTTTCGGGGTACCTGGCGGGTTTAGCCCGATCTCCGGACGCCAGCCAGGGCGCGATGACGGAGGCAACTGGGAATGCACCGTTTGTTCGGCGGCATCGAACCACCACCAACGTCAGCGATTAGCCATTTCCGCATCGGTCCAAGAGGCTTCTGGCCGTCGCTCTCAGCCGCGCTCCGTGCTGTTTGTATGGAAGAGGCCATCGCTTTAGTCGGAGCTGCGCGACACAATTTCCTCAACAGCTCGGACTGTCTTGGTGATTAGATGTTCCAAGTGCTTCTGATGCGCCTTACTCTCCGGCTCATGTAGATGACCAATCTTCACAAGTAGCCTGTTGATCAGGACCGTGGCACGCGGGTCACGCGAGTGAAGCGAGCGCAACACCCGCAATGGGTGACGAGCTTCGAGAAGGTCGAGTGGCGATCGCAATGTAGTTCTCCATCCCCAAGCTTGCCGCTCGGCACGCTCAACTCACCTATTTTAGTGGTTTGGCAAAACGAAGTCGTTCGCGTGCAGGCTGCTCAAGGCGACATTCTTCAAGAATTCCATAAGCTCGTGAGGCTGCGGGTTATCCGGTTCGCGATCGATCGGGCCCCCTTTTTCAAACGTTGCATGGCCGAAAAGCGACGGATTGAAGATGCCGCTACTGTTTGACTCGAATCCAAGATCGTCCGAGCCGATCTTGGATTGACCTGGACTGAAATCATCCATTCTCTCCGGTCCCGCGTTTGCGGCGAATGCCTTGAAGACAAACTGTTCGATATTCCCGCTAGCGGGGGCCTCGCCCAACTTGGCTGGTGGGGGCGGATCCGTTATCAAGGTTCCGCCGTGACCATCCGACGCGAAATTAAGCGCGCCATTGAAGCCGTCGAACTTAAAGCTGGCGCCATGGACCCCGTCCGTCAGGGCAAGGACACCGGCTGATGAGTTATAGGTTTCCGCAAAGCCCGAAGACCCGTAGTTGATGCCGACGAGATCGATGGTATCGGAATGCGTGGCGTCAGGCGCGGTGCCTGTGAAACCGGCAATTTCGCCGGTGAAGCTCTGGGGCTGGTCGAGCAAGAGGGAGCCCGTCCCACCCTGGAATGTAATCGTTTCACTGGAGGCGTGATTCAATTCAAGCGTTCCGCCACCGGCGACCGTTGCTGCCGTTGCCGGCGAGCCAGTGATATCGATCCCTCCGTTCTGGTGGGCTGTCACGTTAAAGGTGGTCGATGAATAATTGCCTTCGAAGACTAAAGACACTGAGTCATGGTCGGATATGTTGGTAACGGTCAGAACTGTCGTGTCGTTCTGCAGGTTATGGACCGCGTCGGCCGTCGTATGGCCTGCGTCGAAGCCCTTGAGCGTCAGCACGTCGTTAGCCGAGAATCCAGTGATCTGTCCGTCGTAGCTCTCAGGTTGATCGAGGAGCAGCATTCCCGTGCTGCCCGCGAAGACGATCTTGTCGGCGCTCGGCGCGCTCAGCTCGAGCGACGCACCATTCGCTATCGTGTCCACGACCGCTGGCGGATCGACGATTTGACTGATCCCGTTGGCTTGGCTCACTGTGAAAGTCGAGCTCGCATAGTTGCCGGACAGATGCAGGTACGCGACCGGCGTCGTTCCGTTTTCCAGGGTCAGGATACCCGCATTCCAGAACGCACTGGTCACCGCGCCCGCGAAGTCGATCTTGTCGGTGGCGTCGAGGCCGGTGATGACGGGCGAGAAAGTCAGCGTGCTGTCGAGATCTGCGCTTGATATCGTCAGCGTACCCGAACCCTGGAAATTGATGGTGGGTGCAACTGTGGCCACCGCGTCGACAGTCAGACTTCCGCCGCTGCCGATCTCGATGTCGCCAGTGCCGCCGAGTATACCCATAAGCGTCAATACGCCACTCGCAGCGACATTGACAGTGCCGTAGTCGGCAAAGGTAGTCGAACTCTCGCTACCGGCCAATGTTGCGGTCGCGCCCGTGTCAATGGTGATGCTGCCTGCAGCGGCAGTTCCGGCTGTCCCAACCTCGAGCGATCCGCCGGTTGCGACGCCGATCGAGCCGGTGCTGGATTCCGACAGGTCGCCAATCATCACTGCAGTACCATTAATGTTGATCGCGCCGTCGTTGATCAGCTGGTTCGGCCCAATGAAGGAACTGTTGCCGCTCGCGTTCCAGGTCGCACCGATCTCGTTGTGGAAAGTCGTTGGCGCAGCCGCGTTTGCGACCACGGCGCCATTAATGGTGCCATAGTTATCGATCAGGACCGTTCCACTGCCAGTCGCCCCCGCGTCGATCGCCGCGGCCGCGCCCGTCACACTGGCATAATTAGTGATACTGACGTCACCGCCGTCATAGGTGAATCCGGCAACGCCATATCGTCCGCCCGTGATCGTGGCGCCCGTCTCCGTGAGGATGGTGACCGAACCGATGCCATAATTGAAGCCGCGGATGCCATCGGTTCCCGCTGCGGCTGTGATCGACGCATAATCCTGAATGAGGACATTCCCAGCCACGTTGGCATTGACGGCATCGACAGGGTTCGTCAGTGAGACACCTGGGTTGTATCCAGCAAGAATGCCGGCGGCCTGGTCGCCGCTGAGGGTCGGTATGGCGCCCGAACTGATGGTGCCGTAGGCAATGACGGTGATCTGGCTGGATGCTGGTACTTCGAAGCTGCTACCGGTCGATGGCGCATAATTGATCGCAGAGATGCCGGAACTGCCTGAATCGATGGTGACGCCGCTGGCAGTCGTAACCGAGATATTCCCGGCTCCCCAGTTTCTTGCGTCGATACCGTCGCCAAATCCATTCCTCGGCGCAGGGCCACCCAGAGCCGTGATCGTTCCAGCGTCCTCGTTGACCGAGACATTGCCTGACCCGTAGGTGAAGGCGCGAATTCCGTCACCGGTAACCGCCGCGATGTTGCCGAAATTGTTGACGGTGACGTCGCCGTCAACGCCGGTCACCGGGACGACAGCCGGGATGGCGTCACCACCAAGATAGCCCGCGAGTATTCCGCCAGGAGGAGTCCCCGTGCCGGTCAGCACATCGCCGGACGTGATCGTCGAGTTCGATGTCACGACAATGGAGCTCGAGACAAACGACAGCGCGTCCCCAATCGCAACCGGGCTGGAGGCGTTCGCCGCGAGCGTGACGGTGGTGCCGGTTGTCGAGGATACCGTGCCGATCGCGAGCCCGGCCGTATCATCATAGACGGTCATGCCGGCGACGGCCCATGTTGGCGTCACGGCAAAGTTCAATGTCTGACTAGCTGTCGAGGTGGCAGCCGTGGCCCTCGCAATCTCGGGGAACGACAGGGCGTCGCCGCTGCCGACCGGACCGGCCGCATTGGCCGCCAGCGTGATTGTCGTCCCCGTCGTCGACGACACTGTCCCGATGGTCTGTCCAGTCGTCACGTCGTAGACGGTCATGCCGGGAATAACCCACGACGGCGTCGAAGCTAGATTAAGCGTGTTGCTCGAGATTGAGGTCACGGCGTTGGTGGTCGCAATCTGGCTGAAGGACAATGCATCGCCGGCGCCGACGGCGTTGGCTGCGTTCGCCGTTAGCGTAATCGTGGTCGCCGAGGTCGAGGACACCGAGCCGATTGTCTTGCCGGTCGTGATGTCATAGACCGGCTCGCCAAGCGCGATCCAGGTCGGAGCCGCCGCAAAGTTCAGTGTGTTGCTTGTGGTCGTCGTTGCAGCGCTCGTGGTCGCTGTCATCGTGGCGATGCTGATCGGGGATCCTTCGTTGGTGGCATCGATTCCGACTCCGCTCGAGTAGATGCTGCTACCCGAATTGGTAATGACGGAGATATTTCCGCTGTCGTTGTTTTCCGCAAAGACAGCGTAAACCTGATTTGTGATCGGTGTGGAAAATGACAGCGTGTCCCCGTTCGCCACAGCTGAGGCGGCATTCGCACCCAATGTGACCGTCGTGGTCGCTGTAGACGATACCGTTCCGATCGCTTGACCGGTCGTAACATCATACACCGTCATACCGGCCGAGATACCGGATGGCGTCGACGTGAAACTGAGTGTCGAACTGGACGTCGGAGTCGCCGCGGCAGCCGCGCCCGTTATTGCCGCGGAGAACGAGACCATGTCGCCGCTCGCAACAGGCGCCACCGCGTTCGCGGCCAGCGTCACCGTCGTTCCAGTGTTCGAAGACACAGTCCCGATAGCTCGACCGGTTGTAACATCGTACGCGGTCATACCCGCCGCGATCCCGGACGGCGTCGCAGCAAAGCTGAGCGTCGCGCTTGAGGTCGACGTAGCAGCAGCCGCGGAGCCAGTCGGCGTCGCTGTTGCGCTGATCGCCCCCGAATAGACATTGACTGCGACATTTCCCGTGCCCCCAGCCCACGTGGCGGCCTCGATGCCATATTCCGAAACCTGTTTCGTCGACGTCGTTACTGAATTGGCCCTGACATTGTCACCAGTGACAGTCACATTGGCGCTATCGTTCACGGTAACGTCGCCGTTTCCGTAGTTGTAGCCCGAGATACCCCGGGCGCCGGCGGTAACGGTAGCCGAGTTGTTGATGATGACGCTGCCATTGACATTCGGAAGCGCGGCACCTCCATTGTAGAAGCCGGCGTTGATGGCTGCGGGCGTCCCTCCGCTATCGTTCGCGACATTGCCGGCGCTGATCGCGCCTGCAGCATTGATCGCAACTACGTCGCCGGCCGCCGCTGCAATCGCGGTCGCTTCCTGCGTGGCATTGATGCCGGTGCTGCCGGACGTGATGATGTCACCACTCGATGTCGCCACCGTGATGTCACCGGAGCCATAGGCAATGGCCCCGATCCCATAAGGCGCGAGGTTAGCCGACGCGCCAGTTGGAGTATTCAGTGCCGTTATCGACTCGTTGTTACCGAGATCGACGGTTACGTCGCCCTGGCCGTGGTTGATTGCACGAATCCCATCGCCTGCCTGGGCTACGATGCTGCTCCCCGACGCGCTCACCAGCACATCGCCATAGACAAAGCCGTTGTAGCCGGAGATGTTACCTGGATCGATGTTGGCGAGGATGCCACCTGGCGCATTGCCGCCGTTGGGCAGGTACGGACCGGCATTGATTGAGCCATTCGCAACCACTGTGACCGTAATTGGTGAGGCCGGTGTTCCTACAGGTGCCGTTTGAGACCCAATCGCCGCGTTTGATGCATAGATCCCGGCGCTGCCCGAAGTAATTGCGCCGGAGGTCGCGAGTGTGACGTCGCCCTCACCGGCATTGACGATATTGATACCGACCTGGGCTGTCGTTGGATTGTAGAGGCCAGTGGTCGGATTGGCTGCCCCGTTGGTGTTTCCAGCCGCTGTCGCCGTAATCGAACCGGAATTCGACACAGAGATGTTACCCGTTGCGTAGTTCACGGCATTGATGCCTAAGCCGCTGTACGCCGTGATGGTAGCAGAACTGTCGACCGTCACATTGCCGAACATCCCTGAGAACGGCGGATTGGGGATGGATGAAGGGAAAGTGGTTCCACCGAGGTAGGCGACCTGAATTGCTGATGGGTCGGCGCCGCTTACCAGTCCCGAGGTAACAGTGCCAGCTGCCTGAACTGTTAGCCCGCTCGGAGCGACGAGCTTCCCCTGATTTTGAACATTGATGCCGTTGCCGCCGGCAACGACGTTGACGGCTGGCGCCATACTCACGCTGGCACTGCCCGACGACGTCACGGCAACAATTCCCTGCGATCCGGAATTTACGAACGAGAGCAAATCACCACTGCCGACGGCAAAGGCCGCATTTCCAGAAAGCGTAACCGTGTTGCCCGATGTCGACGCTACCGTGCCGACGCTCTGGTGGGTGGTCACATCGTACACGGTCATACCGGCTGCGACCCAGGGCAAGGCGGTCGCAAAATTCAGCGTGCTGCTTGCGGTTGTGGTTGCAGCACTGCTGACTGCAGTCGGTCCGCTGATGATGGCGGATTCACCAACGTTGATCGATATCGGTCCGGCGAACGCAAGCGTATCACCCCCGCCGACCGGATTGACGGCGTTCTGCGTCAAGGTCGCCGTCGTCGCCGTAGTCGAGGCCACCGTACCTACAACGGTCCCGGTCGTTTGGTCGTAGACCGCCGTACCCGGCACAACCCATGACGGCGTGGATGCGAAATTCAGTACATTGCCGCTTGTGGAGGTCGCGGCACTGGTGGCGATGGTCGGTGTACCGAAAGACAGCGTATCGCCGCTGCCCACTGCGTTCGCTGCGTTGGCCGTCAGGACCACGGTCGTGTTCGTAGTCGATTGCACCACCCCGATGCGTTTCCCGGTCGTTTCGTCAAAGACGACGAGGCCTGACGCGATCCAGCCGGGAGTGGCACTGAAAGTGAGAGTATTGCTTGCGGTGGCGGTCGCGGCACTTGTGTACGCTGTTCCTCCTGCAACGGCTCGAATTCCAGTTGCGCCGCTAATGTTGCCGTAGTCGTAGATCGCGATCGATCCGGCTCCTGAACTGGCCGAAAGACCCACAGCGCCGGTCGACGCGATGCTGCCTGCGCTATAAGAAGCGATGTTGGCTCCCGCCGTTGTCAAACTGACGCCCGCAAACGCGCCAGTGACAAAAATCGATGAGGGCTGGTCTATTTCGGTGAAGAGCGTGTTCGCTGGGTTGCTGTCGCCAGTGAAAATGTTCAGCCCAATCGCCGTGCTGGAGGAAATCGTCGCGGATGAGAGTTGTACGAACTGCGCGGTCGCTAGGTTTAGCGATTGTGCGCCCAACTGGCCCGTCAATGTCATCGGCGTCGATACGGGTAAGGCGAGCCAAAGATTGCCTGAGAGCGGGCTGAAGCCCGCGGGAGGCGTATATGCGGAGCTCGCTTCGATGATGTCGCCAGGCACCGTTCCGGCAATAGTAGCACTGAAGGTTGAAGGCTGATCCAGGATAAGCTGGCCTTGCTCGCCGTCGAAGGAGACGGTTTGCCCCGAGGCAACCGAGCCCATGAATTCAAGGCTAGCCTGAGCTCCGACGTCAAATCGACCGGTACCTGACACGCTTCCCGCGATAGAAGCTATCGCAACAGAGGCAATTTCGAAGAAGCCGTTGTTTGTGATTGATAGCAGGCCCCCCGCGTTGATCTGACTCGGGCCTGCCATGTTGATCGTGCCGGCATTGGTGATCGTACCGGTCCCGTTGAAGTAACTCTGGCCCAGGATGTTCCAGATTCCACCCGCCTGGTTCTGCAAGAACGAGCTCGCTGACGGGGCTGCATTCAGGATGATGTTGCCGGAAATCACGCCGGAATTGGTGACCGTGACGGCCCCGTTGTTTCCGCTGTTACCGCCGTAATAGGACGAGATGGCCCAATTTAGCGGGTTCGCGGCATTGTACAGGCTCGACACGACGAGGCCGGAATTGGCGAAGGTACTCGCTTTCGTGGTGGCGTTGTTGATCTGCACCACCCCCGTGATGGAGCCGGCATTGAAAGAAGCACCAAGGGCCTGGATTATCCCGGATGTGAAGTTTCCGCCTGAGTCCCTGGTTCCGTTATTCGTAATGGAAAGAATACCGTTGCCGGTGCCGCTGAGGCTGCTGCCCGTTCCAATCGCAAGGCCAGTTCCGGTCGCGGCGGTGATCGTCCCCTTGTTGATGATCGTGACATTTCCGCCGCCCTCGGTGAAAGCCGACACGCCCTGATACGGCGCGTTGATCGCAGACGTCGTCTCCGCCGTGAGATTGATATTCCCGGTCCCGAAGCTATAGGCTCCAATGCCTGTACCGGATTCTGCATTGATTGCAGCATAACTGTCGATGCTGAGATTGCCTGCAACCCCGGCCTCGAGAGTCGCTGCGCCGGTGTTGTATCCGGCCCAAATTCCACCGGTTGGACCGGCGCTGGTGGGCATGTCGAAACCGGAATTGATGGTTCCGAAAGCCCTGATAGAAATCTGGGTCGCGGCTGAGGTGCTCGTCGCCGCGCTGTTGACGCTGATGCCTCGACCGCCCGAATTGATAATGTCGCCGGTTGACGTCGTAAGCAGAATATTCGAGGCGTTGTTTGTGTTGGCTTGGATGCCCGCAAGACCGTATAGCGGACCCGCGGTAATCGTTGCATTGCTTAGGACATCGACATTCAAGTCTCCGAATGACAAGGTGTCGCCCGTGCCGACCGGGTTGGCGGCGTTCGCCGTCAGCATCAGTGTGCTGCCGGTCACTGACGCCACAGTCCCGATGCTCTGACCGGTCGTGACGTCGTAGACCGTCATACCGCCGGTGATCCACGACGGCGTTGAAATGAAGTCGAGAACCGTGCTCGATGTCGACGTGGCACCATTCGTGATAGCGGTCGTTGGGAAAGACAGCAGGTTGCCGCTGGCAACCGCATTGGCAGCGTTCGCTGTCAGCGTGGCCGTGGTGCTCGCCGTTGAGGCCACCGTCCCGATGCTCTTGCCTGTCGTGACATCATAGACGGTCATACCGGCCATGATCCATGAAGGCGTTGAAGCAAAGTTCAAGACGGGACTTGAGGTCGACGTCGCGCCGTTGGTGGTTGCAGTTGCAGGCCCGCTGGTACCGTTCGAATAAGCGCCGATGCCATATTGGGCGCCTGCGACCGAAGTACCAGATTCGTCAATCAACGTGACGGCGCCGTTACCATAACTGTAGGCGTCCAGGCCCCGACCAGCTGCGGCAGTGACGTTGGCAAAGTTGTCAAGCAAGACCGTGCCATTGATCGCGTTATTTACCGTCCCATTGGAACCGAAATAACCCGCAGCGATTCCGTTTGGCTGTGATCCTGAACCGCTCAAGAAAGCCCCGGATCGAATCATTCCGTTGGCGACTACGGTGACTGTCGAATTGGCGGATTGCGGTATTGCTGTTGCCTCCTCGACCGCGTTGATCCCATGAGAGCCGGAGATGATGAGGTCTCCAGCCGACGTTGTGGTCGAGATATTTCCGATGTCGCTATTGGCGGCGTCGATCCCATAGCTCGATCCGGCGATGATCGTGTCATTAACGGCGACGTTCACCACGGCGTTGCCGGTGCCTCCGCTCTCAGGAGACGCCACGATGCCATCTTGCGCGGCCGAGATGGTTGTTCCGGCCTCGTCATTCACCGTCACATTGCCATTGCCATAATTGTAGGCGTTGATGGCGTAGCCGACCGTGCCGCTGGTCTGGGTGATGTTGGCGTAGTTGTTGACGAGCACGGTACCGTTTATCGAGGTATTCGCTGTTGCATTGGCCCCGTAGAATCCCGCGGCTATGCCCTTTGGTTGGCTTCCGTTCAGGCTCAGCGTCGAACCGAAGTTGACGGTGCCGTTTGCCGTGACCGTGATGGTAGCGTTGGCGCTTGGGGCTATGGCCGTATCGTAGCTGATCGCGTTGATCCCGGTTCCTGCCGAGATGATCGTCGAACCCGGGTCAGTCAAGATCGAGACATTGCCGGTGCCGTAGGTCAGGGCGCGAATCCCATAAAGCGCGCTCGAGGTGATCACGCCACCTGCCTCGACCGAAACGTTGCCGTTCCCGTCGGTCAGGGCTTCAATGCCATACTCGGTGCCACTCGCCCCCCCGGTCGCGGTCACCGTGACGTTGTCGTTGTTGGAGGCGTCGAGGTTCTCGGCCAATATGCCGACCATACCCATGCCGCTTCCACTCACGGCGTTCGAGGTCGTCACGATGATGTTGCCAGTCCCGCTAGCGCTGACCTCGGCCAGAATGCCGTCACCGGCGTCGCCCACAACGACCCCTGAGGAATCGACGATGATATCCCCTACCGCGTTCTGAACCACCGCGATGCCGTTCGCGGCACCTGTTATCGTTCCGGTAGGGATCACACTCAGGGTCGACGGGCTCGCCAGCGTTCCGCCAGAGCCTTGGAGGTCGATGCCGTCTCCCGTGGTTGTTGTGACACGTCCCGAGCCGGAGATCGTCACTGCACCGATCGCAGTCGAAACCGCGTCGAGAGTTCCCGAGAACCCAGGCGATGAGTTCAGAATGAGACTCCCGCCCGATCCGACAAAATCGATCAGGAGCGAGGAGCCGCTGCCGAGCGAAAGCGAGCCGCCATTCGAGATTTCGAAATTCCCGGCAGTCTCGACCAGTGAACCGACGATCGTGAGCGTCGCCTCATCGAGCAACGTGATGTTCGGGTCGTTCAACGTGATCGAGTTCACGGTAACAGCTGTGGCTGCAGGAATCGTGACGATGTAGGGTGTAGTCGCCCCGACGGCGTTGAACACAACGTTGGACGTCGGACCGGGAACTGCTCCCGAACTCCAGTTGGCGGCCGTAGTCCAGCTTCCACCTGACGGGTTGCCCCAACCACCGGCGATGATCGCGAGGTTGAATGTTACGGGCGAGCTTATCCCGGTGTTGCCGGCGGCGTCGGTATCCTCCGCAACAATGCTGTTGCTGCCATTGCCGGCCAGCGTCACACTGGTGCTCCAGGCTCCGCCACTCACCGTCGCCGTGCCGACCTGCGTG
>Ga0070741_10005572_pt1 | contig 27810 bp, 24 predicted proteins | sample Coa_R1_4_FD_66440 | JGI IMG/M metagenome (GOLD analysis project Ga0070741, IMG submission 66440) | Surface soil microbial communities from Centralia Pennsylvania, which are recovering from an underground coalmine fire - Coalmine... | ecosystem: Environmental > Terrestrial > Soil > Unclassified ...
TTCGGTGGCCGTGTAGGTGGCCACCATCGCGGCGATCTCCTGCGTCACCCAGTCCTCGATCATCTCGCGCAGGTTGTCCTCCGCGAGCACGCGGCGGCGATCGGCGTAGATGACTTCGCGCTGCTTGTTCAGCACGTCGTCGTACTCGACGACGTGCTTGCGGATGTCGAAGTTGTACGCCTCGACCTTCGTCTGGGCGTTCGCGATCGCCTTGGTCACCCAGGAGTGCTCGAGCGGCACGTCCTCTTCCATGCCAAAGCGGTCCATCAGCTTGGCGATGTTGTCGCCGCCGAAGCGGCGCATGAGGTCGTCCTGGAGCGAGACGTAGAACCGGGACGAACCCGGGTCGCCCTGCCGGCCGGCGCGGCCGCGGAGCTGGTTGTCGATGCGGCGCGCCTCGTGACGCTCTGTGCCGATGATCGCCAGGCCGCCCAGCCGCACCACTTCCTCGCGGCCCTTGGCGCAGTCGGCCTCCGCCGCGGCCAGCGCCGCCTCGACCTGCTCCGGCGTCGCCTCGTCGGGCGACACGTGCTGCTTGCGCAGATATTCCTCGACCAGGCCCGCCGGGTTGCCGCCCAGGAGGATATCCACGCCGCGGCCCGCCATGTTCGTGGCGATCGTCACCGTGCCGGGCCGCCCCGCCTGCGCGATGATCCCGGCCTCCCGCTCGTGGTTCTTCGCGTTCAGGACCTGGTGTGGGATGCCCTTGCGCTGGAGAATCGCGCTCAGTTGCTCCGACTTCTCGATCGAGACGGTGCCGACCAGCACTGGCCGCCGCTCGGCGTACAGGTCCTCGATCTCCTCCACGACGCCCGCGAACTTCGCCGCCTCCGTCTTGTAAACGAGGTCACCCTCGTCCACGCGGATCATCGGCCGATTCGTGGGGATGGTCAGCACGTCGAGGTTGTAGATCTTGTGGAACTCGTCCGCCTCCGTGGACGCCGTACCGGTCATGCCTGCCAGGCGCTCGTACAGGCGGAAGTAATTCTGGAACGTGATGCGCGCCAGCGTCACGTTCTCGCGCTGCACGCGCACGCCCTCTTTCGCCTCGATGGCCTGGTGCAACCCCTCGCTGTAGCGGCGGCCCGTCATCAGCCGCCCCGTGAACTCGTCGACGATGACGATCTCGCCATCCTTCACGACGTAGTCGCGGTCACGCTTGTAGATGAACTCGGCCTTCAACGCCTGGTCGAGATAGTGCGTGAGCTGGTAGTTGTTCGGGTCGTACAGGTTCTCGACCCCGATCAACCGCTCGACCTTGTCGATGCCCTCTTCGGTCAGCGCGATCGTGCGATGCTTCTCCTCGATGAAGAAGTCCTCTTCCGGACGCAGCCGGGGCACGATGCGGGCGAAGAGGGAATAGTAGTCGGCCGACTCCTCGGCCGGACCGGAGATGATCAGCGGCGTCCGCGCCTCGTCGATCAGGATGTTGTCGATCTCATCGACGATGGCATAGTACAGGCCGCGCTGCACGCAGTCCTGGAGGTCCCAGACCATGTTGTCGCGCAAGTAATCGAAGCCGAACTCGTTGTTCGTGCCGTAGGTGATGTCCGCGGCGTATGCTTCCTTGCGGATGCGCGTCTCCATATCGTGCTGGATCACGCCGACGCGCAGGCCCAGCAGCTCGTAGATGGGCGACATCCACTGCGAGTCGCGCCGCGCGAGGTAGTCGTTCACGGTCACGACGTGGACGCCCTTCCCGGGCAGCGCGTTTAGATAGGCCGGCAGCGTGGCGACGAGCGTCTTGCCTTCGCCCGTCCGCATCTCCGCGATCTTGCCGGCGTGCAGCGCCATGCCGCCGATAAGCTGCACGTCGTAGTGGCGTTGACCGAGGGTTCGCTTGCTCGCCTCGCGGACCGCCGCGAATGCCTCGGGCAGCAGGCTGTCGAGCGACTCGCCGGCCAGGTAGCGGCCGCGGAACTCGGTGGTCTTGTCGCGGAGCTGATCGTTCGAAAGGGCCGCGTACTCCGCTTCGAGCGAGTTGATCCGCACGACGATCGGCGCCAGGCGCTTGAGCTCCCGCTGGTTGTTGTCGCCCAGCAGGCGCTTGACAACGCTTAACATGATTGACCCACGTTCACCGTTCACCGACGCGCGGGCGGTCGCCCCCGCGTCAAATCGAGACGAATTTCAACTGTGTGGCCGGCGTCCGGAACATCTCGCCCACGGACGTACCGGCGTGAATGCGCGTGATCGCTTCCCCCAGCATCGGGGCCACGGAGACCACTTCCACCTTATCGATCCACTTACCCGGATCCAAGCGGACCGTGTCCGTGGTCAGCAACCGCGTAAGTCGCGCGCCCCGGAGCCGCTCCACCGCCGGACCCGACAGCACCGCGTGCGTGCAGCAGCCCAGCACCTCGCGGACACCGTGTCGCTCCAGCACCTCGATGGCGCCCATGAGCGAGCTGCCCCGGTCGACCTCGTCGTCCACCACCAGCGCCGTCTTGCCCTCCACGTCGCCGATCACCGACAGCGCCTCGCTGTGCCCATCATTCCCCAGCCGGCGTTTCTCCACGATGGCCAGCGGCGCGTCCAGCAGCTCGGCGAAGTTGCGCGCGCGCTTGGCGAAGCCTATATCCGACGAGACCACCACGAGATCCGCCAGGTCCAGCCGCCGCAAGTGATCGCAGAGCAGGCCCACCGCCGTCAGCTCATCCACGGGGATGTTGAAGAACCCCTGCACCTGCCCGGCGTGGAGATCGATCGTCAGGACGCGGTGCGCCCCGGCGGCCTGGATCATGTCCGCCAGCAGGCGCGCCGTGATCGGCACGCGCGGCTGGTCCTTCTTGTCCGTGCGCCCGTAGGCGAAGTACGGAATGACCGCCGTGATGCGCCCCGCCGATGCCCGACGCAACGCGTCGAGCATGATCAGCAGCTCCATTATGCTCTTGTTAACCGGACTGCAGGTGGGTTGGATGACGAAGACGTCCTTTTCGCGTACGCTCTCGTTGATCTTGACGAATATGTTCTCGTTGCTGAACTCGAACACTTCGGCCTGGCCGAGCTCGACTTCGAGATACTGACAGACGGCGTTGGCGAGAGCGGGGTGCGCGTTGCCGGTGAAGATACTCAAATCACCGTACAAGGCAATCTCCGTCACCTCCTGGTACGTTACACGGTCCAACTAACGACTTGGGTGCTGAATGGCGCGCCTGGCGCACCGTTCAACACCCAAGCATCTCCCCTGCGAGTCTGGGCCGCCGGCGCGCGACCGGGACGGCCCGTGCGCCGGCGCCGCATGGGCCGCCTGAGGCGCACTCGACCACCGAAACTATAGCATACCCGCCCCGGGCCAGCAATTGTGCGGCCCGCGGCATGTGGCGACCGCTTAACTCGCGAGCGCCCGCGCGCGGGCCAGATCGTCCGGCCGGTTGACGTTCAGAAACGAGCGGAGGTCGGGGTCGCGGGCGCGCAGCGCGTCCTCCGCCACGTACCGCACGCGCACCGCGTCGAAGAAGGCGATCATACGCTTGCGGCCCTCCCGTAGCGCGGCCTCGATGGCCGGCAGACAGGTCGTGCGGTACACCGCGTGCAGCGGCTCGGGCTGCTCCCCGAGCACCGGCACGACCGCATCGTAGTCTGCCGCCAGGTCCAGCAGCGCGCGGAGCACCGCGGTGGACACGAACGGCATGTCGCAGGCCGTCGCTGTGGCCAGCGGCGTGCGGACCGCGCGCAGGCCGCTGTACAGGCCCATCAGCGAACCGGCGCCCGGCTCTGCATCAGGCACCACCCGCGTGCCGGGGATGCCCGCCAGGCTGCCGTCGTTGTTCACCAGCACGATTTCGGCGCCCAGCGGCCGCAGCGCCTCGATCAGCCGGTCCACCACACGCCGGCCGCCGATCTCCAGCAGCGCCTTGTTCACGCCGCCCAAGCGCGTACCCGCGCCGCCAGCCAGCACGATCGGGGTAACCGCCTCCATGCCACCTCTCGAACCAACGGGAAGGGACCGCGGCGCGGCCGCGGTCCCCCCACGCGCTCGGGCCTCGCCGGCCGCGTGCCTAGCGCAGCGCCACGCAGCCGAACAGGTTCTGCGAGCCGAACGTGCCGAACTGATTGAGCGTGCTCAGCCCCGGGTTGCCGAAATTCAGCAGGTTCACGTTGTTTCCGATCGTGAACTGGCCCGCCGCGCCGCCGAACAGGAAGCTGTTCGGCTGGCCCGCGAACGAGCTGCCCAGCGCCAGCGCGTCGCAGGCGCCGCCCAGGAACGCGTTGGTGTTCGCCATGCTCCCCAGCGCGATCGCCCCGAGCGGGGACGTGCCGCTTGCGTATGGATAGCCCGTGTAGAACGGATAGAGGTACGGCCAGTTCCCGAAGCCGCCGCAGGTCGGCAGCAGCGGGCTGCCGATTCCGAGGCCGACGCCGTACCCGTAGTTCGAGAACCCGTAGGCGCCCTGCCCGCAGCCGTAGCCCGTCGCGCCAAAGCCCGTCGCCCCGATCCCGCCGTATGGCCCGCTGCCCGGCACCGCGAACGGGCCATACCAGGTGTTTGCTCCCAGGCCGGGGCCGTAAGACTGCGCAGCCGCGGTCGGCACGCCCGCGGCCGCCAAGAGCCCGCCCACCAGCGCCAGCACCCCGATGAGTCGCCGCATCCGCCGTCTCCTCCCACTGGGTTGCCCCAGGTTTCGCCCTCCCACTTGGTTACGGCAGCTCGGGCCGCTCGGCGCCGAGCCAGGGCCGATTATACTACGCGCGGCCGCTCGTGTCGCCACCCGGCCGTATCAGTTTCCTGATACGACGGCGTCCCATCGTGGCTACTGATGCGGCGGCCCCTTTGACGGCGCGCCGGATCGCCGCCTATGATGGGACAGGCGGTGTGCTGGGATACAGTGGACCACCGGGTGCGTTGTGTCGCGTCCCATCCCGAAGGAGGTCGCCATGCCCCACTCCAAGCTGCGCGGTGTGCTCGTCGCGGCAGTCACGCCGTTCACCGATGATCTGGCGCTCGACGAGGCCGATCTGCGCCAGCACCTGGCGCGCGTGGCGGCCGTGCCCGGGATCACCGGCATCGTCTGCAACGCCCACGCCGCCGAGGTGGAGACGCTCGACCGCGACGAACGGCGCCGCTGCCTCGCGCTCGCCCGCGAGACCGCGCCGGACAAGACAGTTGTCGCCGGCATCCGCGCCTCCAGCACGGCAAACGCGGTCGCCTACGCGCGCGACGCTGTGGCGGAGGGCGCCGACGCCCTGCTCGTCTGCGCGCCATCCATCCCGGCCTGGCGAGCCGCCGACGCGCCGGAGTTCGCGGTCGCCTTCCATAAGGCCATCGCCGACGCCGTTGACCTGCCGATGATTCCCTTCCAGTACCCGCAGGAGAACGTCGTCAGCTACCCGCACGAGGCGCTGCTCCAGATGGTCGACGAGATCCCCAGCGTCGCCGGCGTGAAGATGTGCCACGGCGGCGAGCTGCGGCGCTACGAGCAAGACCTGCGCGCCCTCCAGGCCCACCCGCGCGACATCGCGATCCTCCCCGCGCTGGCTCAGTATTTCCTCCCCTACGCGGCGCTGGGCGGCGTGGATGGCGCGCTCACCGGCTTCGGCAACGTGGCGCCCGAATGGGTAGTGGCGACGCTTGCCGCCGTGCAGGCCGGCGATCTAGCGCGCGCCCAGGCGCTGCACGCGCGCCTGTACCCGGTGACTAGCATCGTGTGTCAGGCGCCCGGCGTCTACCTGCACGTCCGCTACAAGGAGGCCGCGTACCTCGCCGGCCGGATTCGTGGCCGGGCGGTGCGGCCGCCCCAGCTCCCGCTGCCGGCCGCCGAGCAGGCGGCGCTTGTCCGCGCCATGGCGCAGGCCGAGCTTTTGGCGCGCGAGCCCGCGCTGGCCTAGCCCACGGTGGGCCTCTGGCGCACCCTGCGGCCGTACCTGGTCGTGGCCCTGCTGAACGCCAGCGAGGGCATGATCACCATGCTCGTGCCGCCGTACCTCGACAGCCAGGGCTTCGCTCCCACGGCCGTGGGGCTCCTGGTGTCAGCGTACGGCGTGGCCTGCCTGGCCTCGCGCTTGCCGGCGGGGGCGCTGTACCGCGGCGACCGCGCCCGCGCCCTGCTCGCCAGCGCGCTTGTGGCCGTCGCCATCATGAGCCTGGTGTACCCGCTGGCAACGGCCCACTGGAGCCTGCTGCTCGTCCGCGCGATGCACGGCCTCGCCTACGGACTGGCCACGACGATCAACCTGGCGCTGTTCATCGACCTGCTGCCGCCGACCGCCGCTCGCCACCACGCGATGGGCTACTTCATGGCGGCGCTCGGCTGCGGCTTCACGCTCGGCCAGGCCATCGGCGGCTTCGCGGCCGACTGGTATGGCTATGGCTGGGCCTTTGCGCTCGCTGCCGCGCCGCCGCTGCTGGCCCTGGGGCTCGTCGATGCCCCGCCGGCCGCCGCGTCCGGCCCGACGCCCCGCCGCACCGGGATGGGCGGGCTGCGCGGCGGCCTCCGCACCGGGCTGCGGGCCTTGGCGGCTCCCGGCATCGCCCCGATCGCGCTGCTCGGCTTCTTCCTCGCGTTCTTCCTGAACCTGTCCTCCACGTTCATGCCCCTGTTCGCGCTCGCCATCGGCCTCGGCCTGTCCGAGATCGGCCTGCTGCGCAGCGCTCACTCGGTCTGCAATAGTATTACCCGGCCGTTCAGCGGCAGCTTCATCGACCGCATCGGCCACACGCGCATCGGTGCGGGCAGCCTCGCGTTCAACGCGGTCGCGCTCACGCTGCTGCCGACGATGACGACGATGCTGAGCCTTAGCCTGCTCATGATCGCGATCGGACTGGTGCGCGGCATCGCCATGGTGGCGAACACGGTCAGTCTCGCCGCGGACGTGGACGAGACGCGGGTCAGTCGCGGCCTCGCCACCGGCATCTACTACGCCTCGCGCGACCTGGGCGGCATCGCCGGTCCGGTGGCCGGCGGCTTCGTGGCCGGGATCGCCGGGATCGACGCCATGTTCCGCGTCGTGCCGGTGCTCGGGCTTGCCGCGTACGTGGTTGGCCTGGCCCTGAGCGCCCGCTTGCGGCCACGGCAGGCGACCGTGCCGGCGGGCAGCGTGCCGTAGGAGGGGAGGCACATGGCGACACCCGAGGAGGCGGTTCCCGTAGCCTCTCTTCCGAGAGAAGAAGACTAGGCTGACGGTGCGCCTCGGTACGCGGACGACCGGACCGGAACTCGGATGGGCGCCGAATACGTCGGACGCTACGACGGGAGTGGCACCGATCGGTAGATGCAGCGACAGCCCGGATGTGCGGGCAGCGCCGGTAGCTCGGCTAGGTTCTCGGCGGTGTGCAGCACATCGGGCCACACGCAGACCGGGCAGCCCGAGCGACGCAGCGCCTGGACGCGCACCCCGCTGAGTTGCGCTGGTCGCGCCAGCAATTGCCGCTCCATTTCCGCCAGCTCCGCGCTGTGCAGCACGGAGAAGTAGGCGTGGTGCATCAGAAGCTCGGCCCGCATCGCCTCAGGCTCCCGCCCGGACAGGCCCGCGGCGATCCGCCGCAGCCACGGGTCGAGCGCCCCGGCGTCGGCTCCTGCCAGGCGCTGCGCGAAGCGGTCCAGCAGCGGGAAGCTGTACTGCTCCTGGGACAGCGCCGGCCACACTCGCGCCGCCAGGTGCGACACGCCGATGCCGAACAAGGCGCCTACCGCGAGCGCGACGCGGATCTCGTCACGCGTCTGGTTGCTGAGGCCGGGCGCCTCCACCAGCCGATGCTTGAGGGCACCATGGAGCCGCAGCCGCAGGCGGTCTAGAGTCGCGCGGCTCTCGGAAGTAGCGGGCGAGCTGTTCCGGCCGCACAGGTCGCTCACGAGCCGGATGGCGCCCTCGGCGTCGCCGCGCCGCAGTAGCGCCTCAGCCTCCGCGAAGAGGGTCGGCATCTCACGATTCTCGCCCAGCATCTCCTCCCTCTAAAAGCGGCGCCCGTCGTGGCGAGCGCGGGCAGGCGGGATGAGGTCCGGGGACGGGAAATCAAGCATTGTCCGTGACGAACCCCACGTCGTCGGCGTAGTAGCTGAGAATTCCGTCCGTCGCGCGCGTTCCATTCCCGATCCAGGCGGCCGCGAAGCGATCGGCGCTCTCGCGCGTCAGCGCTACCATGAAGACTCCATGCTGTCGGATTGGCCAGGGTCCATGACCCCGAAGCGGGTCAGTACGCCAGCAGCCGCCGCACGGCCGCCAGCACCTGGGGCGCGAGCGGCAGGTAGGCCTCTTCCAGCGACGCGGCGAATGGCACATGGCAGTCTGGCGGGGCCAACCGCAGCGGCGGCGCATCCAGGTCGGTAAACGCCGCCTCCGTCACGGCGGCGGCGACCTCGGCGCCGATGCCGCCGCGCAGGGTGTCCTCGTGATAGACGATCAGGCGGTTCGTCTTGCGGACCGACGCCAGCACGGTGTCCAGGTCCAGCGGCACTAGCGTCCGCAGGTCGATCACCTCGATCTCAACGCCCTCGCGCGCCAGCACGTCGGCCGCCCGCAGCGCCTCGTGGACGGGTGCGCCATAGGCCACGAGCGTCGCGCGGTCGCCGGCCCGGCGGACGACGGCCTGGCCAAGCGGCACCGGCGCGGCCTGCTCGGGCACCTCACCCCGCGCCCGCCGGTACAAGCGCTTATGCTCGAAGAACAGCACGGGGTCCGGATCGTCAATGGCCGCGCGCAGCAGCGCGCGGGCGTCGTCGGGAAAGGCGGGCGCCACCAGCTTCAGGCCCGGGATGTGGAAGTACTGCGCCTCCACGCTCTGGGAGTGGTACGGGCCGCCGTGCACGCCCGCCCCATACGGCATGCGGATGACCAGCGGACAGCCCCAGGCGCCGTGCGAGCGGTAGCGCAGCTTGGCGATCTCGTTGATGATCTGGTCGCCCGCGGGGTGGATATAGTCGGCAAACTGGATCTCCGCCACGGGCCGCAGGCCCCCGGCCGCGGCGCCGAGCGCGATCCCGGCGATGGCCGACTCGGCAATCGGGGCGTCGATGACCCGCTCGGCGCCAAACTCCGCCAGCAGGCCCTCGGTGACGCGGAACACTCCCCCCCGCGCGCCGATGTCCTCCCCGATGAGGAAGACCCGCTCGTCGGCCGCGAGCGCCTCGCGCAGCCCCAGCCGGATGGCCTCCAGCAGCGTCAGCTCCATCAGGCCCCGCGTTCAGCCACGCGCCGATGTCGGCCCGCCCGGCTCCACGACCGGTGCGCCTGGCTCGGCGTACAGGTGCGTCAGGAGGTCGCCCGGGGGCGGGTCGGGCGCGGCTTCCGCGGCCGCTGCCTCCGCCGCCACGCGCGCCTGGGCCTCCGCCCACAGCGCGGCGTCGTCTGCGTCGCTCCACAGGCCCAGGTCGGTCAGACGGGCGCGATAGCGGCGCAACGGCTCCCGCGCCTCCCACGCGGCCACCTCGGCCGGGTCGCGGTAGGTCCGGTCGTCGTCGTCGCTCGAATGCGGGAGCAGGCGATAGGTCTCGGCCTCCAGCAGCGTTGGTCCGTCCCCCGCGCGCGCCCGCGCCAGCGCCGCTCGCGTCGCGCCGTACACGGCGAGCGGGTCGTTCCCGTCAACGCGCACGCCGGGGAAGCCGTAGGCGACGGCCCGCTCCGCGACCGTGGCGGTTGGCATCTGCCGCGTCGTCGGCACCGAGATGGCGTAGCGGTTGTTCTCGCAGACGAAGACCACGGGCAGGCGATAGATGCCCGCGAAGTTCGCCGCCTCGTGGAAGTCGCCCTCGCTGGTGGCGCCGTCGCCAAAGTACACGATGGCGACTGCCGGCTCGCGGCGCAGCCGCGCTGCCAGCGCCAGGCCCACGGCGTGCGGGATCTGTGTGGCCACCGCGCTCGATGGGCTGAGCAGGCGGAGCGCCGGGGCGCTGAAATGGCCCGGCAGTTGCCGCCCCCCGCTGAACGGATCGTCCGCCTTGCCGAGCAGGGACAGGAGGCAGTCGTACGGCGTCAGGCCGAGCGCGAGCGCCACGCCCCAGTCGCGGTAGTAGGTGACGACCCAGTCGACCCCAATGCGTAGCGCCCGCGCGCTCGCCACCTGCAGCGCCTCGTGCCCCCGCGCCGGCGTGACGAACGGCGCCTTGCCCTGGCGGTTCAGGGTCCACATCCGCTCGTCGAGCGCCCGCGTCAGCACCATCAGCCGATACAGCTCGCGCGCCTGCTCGTCGTCCAGCCCGACATCCGCCGGCCGCAGGCTGGAGGAGCTCGGCGCGGCAACCGCCGCCTGCCGCGTAGGCTCGGCTCGATCGGTCATCTGCAGTCCAGAGAGCGCCTTCATCTGTGGCGGCTCATCGCGCGATTTGCCGCCCCGGAGCGTCGGCACGAGATGGTAACATCCACCAGGGCGCGGGGCCAATTCCCCGCCCCGCCGGACCGATCGAGCCACGCGCCGCGACCCAGGGCACAGTACCGCAACGCGAGGCAGAGATGGCAGAGGAACCGCGCGCCGCGCGGATGGCGCGGCGCCCGCGCCGGGGGCAGGTCCTGCTCTACTACGGCCAGGGCAAGGGGAAAACGACCGCCGCGCTCGGCCTGGCGCTTCGCGCCGTGGGCCGCGGCTGGCGGGTGTGCATACTGCAGTTCACCAAGACGGGCGAGTGGCCGCCCGGCGAACCCGTGGGCGAGACGGCCGCCGCCGCACGGCTGGCGCCCGAGCTGGAGCTGATTCCCACGGGCATCGGTTTCGTGAACATCCTGGGCGACCCCTACCCCTTCGAGGCGCACCAGGAGGCGGCGGAGAAGGGACTGGCGCTCGCCCGCGAGAAGCTCAACTCCGACCAGTACGACCTAGTCATCCTCGACGAGGTCATCGGCGCCGTCAGCCAGGGGATGCTGCCGCTCGACGCCGTGCTCGACGCGGTGCGCGCCCGCCCCCCGAGCGTCAGCGTGCTGCTCACCGGTCACGACGATCGGGAAGAGTTCATCGAACGCGTGATCGCCCTGGCGGACCTGGCGACCGAGATGCGGAAGGTGAAACACCCCTTCGACGCCAACCTGCAGGCGACGAAGGGACTCGACTACTAACCGATCAGTACGGGAACGGCCTCTGCGCGCCATGTCGAGCGTTCAGCGGCCGCCTCCCGCCACGCGCCGGCTCGACCCGCGTGGCCCGAGCAGCGCGCGACGGAAAGGTTGCCTCGCTGCGGCCGGGGCCCAGCCCCTTCGTGCCAGCGAGAGTCAGCCGTCGCCCTCCAGCAGCACGTCCAGCCCCTCCTCGCGCTCCACCACCTTGGCGTCGGGCAACGCTTCCTGCAGCTCAGCCGCGAGCGCCTGGGCGTCCTTACCCTGGACGCTGAACAGCGCCCGGTGCTGGGGCAGGTTCAGGTCGAGCGGCTGGGCGCCGGGCGCGATGCGGCCGAGCAGCTTGGTCACGCGTGCCAGGTCCGCGAACGACTTCACCGGACGCATGTCGATCTCGAGCGTCGCTGGTCCGACGCGAGACAGCGCCGTCGGCCCGGTCTCCGCCGGGGTCGTGGCCCCCGACTCGTCGGTGGCGCGCTCGGCGACCAACGGGCGAATCGGCGTCGGCTCCGTCGCCTGGCGCCCCCGCCGCGCCAGCTCGAATGTACCGCTGCCAGTATCCCCACGGCCGGCGGCCGCGCCCGAATCCTCGCCCTCCGCGTGTTCCGCCTGGGCCGCGGCCGCGCCTCTCGCCTCAGCGGCCGGCGCTTCACGACGCCACTCGTCTCCCACGCCATGCTCGGCAGCCCCCGCCCCCCCGGCCGGCGCGGCCTCTCCGCCGCCCTCGGCAATGTCGGCCGGGCGCTCGCTCCCCCGGCCCCACGCCCGCGCTGAGGCGTCTTCCCGCTCGCCCGCGGCCGGTAGCCCTTCCACGGCCGCCCGGCCGAAGCGCGTGTCTGATGCATCCTCGGCCGCCACGGCGCTGCCAGCAGGCTCCGCGCGGCCGTTCGTGTCCAGGCGGGGCCCGGCGGCGTCCAGCGCCGCCGCGCTCGGCGCCACCGGGCCGCTCGCGGCCGGCATCTCCAGCGCGGGCGCGCCCGCGGCCTGCAGCGCCCGCCCCAGCGTCTGCAGCGTGCCTTCGAGCGCGGCCTGGAGCTGCGCCACGCGCGCCTGCGCCGCGGCCTGCTGCGCGTTGGTCTCCGCCTCGAACCGGCGCCGGCGCTCCCCTACCTCGGCCTCGCAAGCCTGCACGATCTCGTCCGCGCGCCGCCGCGCCTCCGCCTCGATCTCCGCCGCCAGCTCGTCGGCCTTCACCACCGTGGCCTGCGCGAGCCGCTCGAGCGAGCCCAGATGCTCAAGCCGCGTGCGCAGCTCGGCGATCTCGCGCTGCAGCGCCTCGACGTGTTCGCGCACCTCGCTCTCCAGCAAGTGCCCCTCGCTGGTCGAGGCGAACACCAGGCCATTGATCTCCACCGGCCGCGGCGTATCTGGCATCGTTCGTTCCCCTCCGCGGGTGCGCGCCTCGGCTGCCGTGGGGTCGGGGCAGCGGAAACCCGCCGCCAGCGCCCCGGGGTGCAGCGCCTGTCCGCATCCAGCCGCAAGTCGCTGCACGGGCACGCCGGGTCTGTCAATCCTCAGTATGGCACACTCCGAGTGCGGAACGGCAGAGGGGTGGCGGGGTGGTATCCTAACTAGCAGGAAGACCACTCTGCGCCCGCGGAGCCGCCATGCCCGAGCCGATCTACCTCGACCACGCCGCCACGACGCCCGTCCGCCCGGAAGTGCTGGAGGCAATGCTGCCGTACTTCGGGGAGCGGTTCGGCAACCCCTCCAGCATCTACAGCCTGGGCCGCGAGGCCCGCCAGGCGATGGATCGGGCGCGGGAAACAGTCGCGGCCTGCCTCGGCTGTCGGCCCGCTGAGATTCTGTTCACGTCGTGCGGCAGCGAGAGCGACAATCTGGCGATCAAGGGCGTGGCCTACGCTCGCCGGGACCACGGCAACCACCTCATCACCACCCAGGTTGAGCACCACGCCGTCTTACACACCTGCGAATGGCTGGAGCGCTACGCGGGCTTCGAGGTGACCTACCTGCCCGTGGATCGCCACGGCGTGGTGGACCTGGCCGCGTTAGAGGCCGCCATCACGGACCGGACGACGCTCGTCAGCGTCATGCTCGCCAACAACGAGGTCGGCACCATCCAGCCGCTCGCCGCCATCGCCGCGCTGCTGCGGCCGCGGGGTATCGTCTTCCACACCGACGCGGTCCAGGGCGGCGGCGCGTGCGACCTGGACGTGAATCGGCTCGGCGTGGACCTCCTCAGCCTGTCGGGCCACAAGTTCTATGCGCCGAAGGGCGTCGGCATCCTGTACGTGCGGCAGGGAACGCCGCTGCTCCCGCAGCTCCAGGGCGGCAGCCAGGAGCGCAACCGCCGCGCGGGCACGGAGAACGTGCCCTACATCATCGGCGCGGCCACGGCCCTCCAGCTCGCGACCGACGAGCTAGAGCCCACCAACGTGCGCGTCCAGGCCCTGCGCGACCGGCTGATCGCCGGCGTGCTGGAGCGCGTGCCGGGGGCGCACCTCACCGGCCACCCCACCGAGCGGCTGCCGAACAACGCGAGCTTCGTCTTCGAGGGCGTGGAGGGCGAAGCGCTCCTGCTCGCGCTCGACCAGCTCGGCATCTGCGCCTCGACGGGGTCCGCCTGCACGTCCGGCTCGCTGGAGGCCTCCCACGTCCTGAAGGCGATGGGCCTGCCCACGAGCCTGGCGCAAGGCAGCCTGCGGCTCAGCCTGGGCCGCGGCACGGACGAGGACCAGATCGACCGGACACTCGAAGCGCTCCCTTCGGTGGTCGAGCGCCTGCGGTCCGTCATGCCCGTGCGCTAACGCCTCGCCTGCGGGCCAGCGCCGCTAGCGCGCCCCGACGGGCTGGCAGCTCAGCGCCGGCACCTTGCTGTGCGGCACGTAGACGTAGCCGTCCATGATCATGCGTGCCGTGCGCGCCAGCGCCGAGCGGGTGAGCGTCAGTTGGCCGTCCCGCTCCTCCACGCGCATCTCCAGCGTGAAGATGCCGGCGGGATGCCCAATGCGCACCAGATCCTGCGACGGATCGCCGGCGAACACCTCGTTCACGATCGAGCCCGGCACCCGCGCCGCTGCGGCCGTGCAGATGGCCCCCGTGACGGCGAACGCCTTGTGCAGGATCTGGCCCGACAGGCCCCGGCCAAGCAGGTCGATCTCGCTCGCGCTGATCGGGCGGCCGTTGGTCGCCACGTAGTCCTTCGGCCGCGCCACGAAGGCGATCTTGGGCAGGTTCGGGCTCTTGGCGAGCGCGTCGCGAGCGTCCGCGACGAAGCCGTACATCGCCGCCGCCACGCCCCGGATCGCCTCCAGGTGGTCGAGCAATGCCTGATCGCCGTTCACCCGCGCCACCGACTCCGTGCCTTCCAGGCCCAGCTCCTCGGCCCGCACGAACACGTAAGGATTGGCCGCGTCGACGAGCGACACCGTGTAGCGCTTGCCCTCGACCTCCAGCACGTCCCGCGCGCGGCCGGTCGGCAGCAGCTTGCCGGTCGCCGCGCCGCCCGAATCGAGGAAGTCCAGCATGATCGGCGCGGCGCTGCCGGGCACGCCGTCAATCTGCTGCTCGCCCTCGACCGCGATCTCCCCGTTCTGGACCGGTACCTCGGCGACGATGATCTTCTTCGTGTTCGTGTTGTAGATGCGGACGCGGGTGACCGGCTCGGTCATCGGCACCCAGCCCTGCATGATCGCGAACGGCCCGACGCCCGACGAGATGTTGCCACAGTTCGGCTTGTAGTCGATCTCCGGCACGGTGATGCCCACCTGCCCGAAGGTGTAGTCCACGTCCGCGTCCGGCCGCGCGGAGGGGCCGACGATGGCGACCTTGCTCGTCAGCGTGTCGGCGCCGCCGAGGCCGTCGATCTGCCGCACGTCGGGGCTGCCGTAGATGCCCAGGATGAGCTGATCGCGCGCCTCGGGGTCGGCGGGCAGGTCCTCGGCGCGCAGGTAAGCGCCCCGGCTCGTGCCCCCGCGCATGAACACACACGGCACCCGGATCTGCTGCATCGTCCTCTCTCCCTTCACGCCGCGCCCCGCCGGAGGCCAGTCCCCGTCCTCGCAAAATCCCTGCCGCACCGCCAAGGCGTCGCGGCGGCGACCGCCGTCAGGCCGTCGCCGTCGCGCGCCCGCTCTTGTCCTTCAGCAGGTTGCGGAGCACCATCTGCAGAATGCCGCCGTGCTTCAGGTAGTCCACCTCCACGGGGCTATCCACGCGGGCGATGGCCTGGAACTCCGTCGTCGAGCCGTCGGCGCGGCGCACGCGCACCGTCAGCTCCTGCCCCGGCCGCAGCGCGTCGTTCAGCCCGACGACGTCATACGTCTCGTCGCCCCGCAGCCTGAGCGACTGCCGGCTCTCGCCCGCCTTGAACTGCAGCGGCAGGATGCCCATGCCGACGAGGTTGCTGCGGTGGATCCGCTCGAAGCTCTCCGCGATGGCGGCCTTCACGTTCAGGAGCAGCGGCCCCTTCGCCGCCCAGTCGCGCGAGCTGCCGGAGCCGTACTCCTTGCCCGCGACGACCACCAGCGGCGTGCCGTCCCGCGTGTAGCGCGCCGAGGCGTCGTAGATCCGCATCACCTCGCCGGTCGGCTGGTACACCGTCCAGTCGCCCTCGCGGTCCGGCGTCATCTCGTTGCGCAGCCGCACGTTCCCGAACGTCCCGCGCATCATCACCTGGTGGTTGCCGCGGCGCGCGCCGTAGCTGTTGAAGTCCCGCGGCTCGACGCCCCGCGCGATGAGGTACTGCCCGGCCGGGCTATCGGTCGGGATGCTGCCCGCCGGCGAGATATGGTCGGTCGTGATCGAGTCGCCCAGCACCGCGAGCGCGCGCGCGCCGCGAATCTCCTGCAGCGGCTGCGGCTCGGGCGGCAGGTCCTCGAAGTACGGCGGCTCCTGCACGTAGGTCGAATCGGGGTTCCAGGCGTACAGGCTGCCCTCGGGCACCGGCAGCGTCTTCCAGACCTCGTCGCCGTCGAGCACCCTGCTGTAGTTCTCGCGGAACAGCTCCGGCTTGACCGCGGCGTTCATCGCCGCCGCGACCTCCTGCGCGCTCGGCCAGATCTCGCGCAGGTACACCGGCACGCCGTTCGCGTCCTTGCCCAAGGGCTCCTTGGTGAGGTCAATGTCCACCGTGCCCGCCAGCGCGTAGGCCACGACGAGCGGCGGCGAGGCGAGGTAGCTGGCCCTGACCTGCGGGTGGATGCGGCCCTCGAAGTTCCGGTTGCCGCTCAGCACCGCCGCCACGACCAACTCGTTCTCGCGGACCGCGTTCGCCACCGGCTCGGCCAGCGGGCCGCTGTTGCCAATGCAGGTCGTGCAGCCGTAGCCGACGATGTGGTAGCCGAGCGCCTCCAGGTACGGCAGCAGCCCGGCGTCGCGCAGGTAGTCCGTCACCACCCGCGAGCCGGGCGCGGTGCTCGTCTTCACGTAGGGCTTCACCGTCAGCCCGCGCTCCACCGCTTTCTTGGCGAGCAGCCCGGCCGCGATCATCACCGCCGGATTCGACGTGTTCGTGCAGCTCGTGATCGCGGCGATGACGACCGACCCGCTCCCCAGCGCCACCCGCGTGCCGTTGCAGTCGATCTCCACCGCCCGCACGGGCGGCTCAGCCACCGCCGTCGCGGCCCCGCCCTGGGCCTGGGCGGCCGCGCCGTCGCCGAACTCCTTCGGGAACGACGCGCGGAAGCTGCTGCCCACCTGGCCAAGCGCCACGCGGTCCTGCGGCCGCCGTGGGCCGGACAGGCTCGGCTCGACCGTCTCCAGGTCCAGCTCCAGCAGCTCGGTGAAGCGCGGCTCGGGCATCGCGTCCGTGCGGAACATGCCCTGCTCTTTGCAGTAGCGCTCCACGAGCTGCACGTGGGCCTCCGGGCGGCCGGTGAGGCGCAGGTAGCCCAGGGTGATGTCGTCCACGGGGAACAGCGCCGCGGTGGCGCCGTACTCCGGACACATGTTCGAGATCGTCGCCCGGTCCGGCAGGGGCAGGCTGCTAAGCCCGGCGCCGGTAAACTCCACGAACTTGCCGACGACGCCGTGGCGGCGCAGCATCTGCGTCACGGTCAGCACAAGGTCGGTGGCCGTGGTGCCCTCGCGCAGCGCGCCGTGCAGGCGGAAGCCGATGACTTCGGGCGCCAGCAGGTACAGCGGCTGCCCGAGCAGCACAGCCTCGGCCTCGATGCCGCCCACGCCCCAGCCGAGGATGCCTAGGCCGTTGATCATCGTCGTGTGCGAGTCGGTGCCGACGACCGTGTCCGGCAGCGCCACGGTCTGCCCGTCCGCGTCGCGCGTCTGCACCACGCTGCCCAGGTACTCCAAGTTCACCTGGTGGCAAATGCCCATGCCCGGCGGGATGACGCGCAGGTTGCGGAACGCCTTCTGCGACCAGCGCAGCAGCGCGTAGCGCTCGCCGTTGCGCTCGTACTCCTTGGCGACGTTGGCGGCGAACGCCTGCGCACTGGCCGAGAAGTCAACCTGGACCGAGTGGTCGATCACCAGGTCGGCCGGCGCCAGCGGGTTGATGAGGTCCGGATCGCCGCCCAGCCGCGCCATCGCGGAGCGCATCGCGGCCAGGTCGACGATGGCCGGCACGCCGGTAAAGTCCTGGAGCAGCACGCGCGCGGGTAGGAACGGGATCTCGTAGTCCGCGGGGCCTTGCGGGTCCCAGCGCGCGACCGCCAGCACGTGGTCGCGATTGACCACGTAGTTGTCCACGCGGCGCAGGACGTTCTCCAACAGGATCTTCACGGTGATCGGCAGCCGGTCCAGGTCGGCGATGCCCTGCTGCGCCAGCGCGGCGAGCCGGTAGTACGCGACGCTCCCGCCATCCACGGCCAGCGTCGCGCGGGCACCAAAGTCGTCAACGTGCGCACTCATGGCATCTCCCCTCGGCAGATTCAGGACCGGGCCATCCGGTGGGGCGCCGCGCCGGGCAACCGGGCGGGTCGACGAAGAAGGATGCCGCCATCCCGAGCGATTATAGCACCGTGCCGGAGCGCCGCCGGCCTGGCCGGATCGCCGCTAGTCGCGGCGCCCCGCGCGTCTCGAACAGAAGCGCAAAGATTCCCGCACGTGCGGCCGCGTGTGGTACAATCCTAAGCGATGCACGGGGTGGCGCCCTGCCGCCTAGAGGACGAAGGATGAGCCCAGCCGATCAAGGAAATCCCAACGTCGGTGCGACGCCGGCCGGCCCGAGCGGCCTCAAGTCGTACTCCGCTCTGCAATTGTTTTTCTTGATGCGGCTCTCGTATCTCGTGCGGCGCCGCAAAGAAGAGCTGGCCACGCTCGACCCGAGCCACTGGAAGTTCAAGCTGCTTAATAAGGCGCTCTACTCGACGTACTGCGATGCCGTCGCCGAGGGCGTAGGCGAAGAGGCCAAGGTTCTCCTGGGCCAGCAGCAGAGCGACAAGAACTAGCGGACCGGCCCCGTCCTCATGCAGGCTCCCCTCGAGTTCTCCGCCGCGCCCGTCTGGGCCGCGCTGGCGCCGCTGCTCGGTCGCGCCCTGTTGGCCCTCGCCGTAGCGTTCATCGCCTGGCGCCTGGCAACGGCCTTGCGCGGCTGGTTCGAGCGCGCGACGGCCCGCAGTAGCGCCGACGTCCACCTCCGCGTGCTCGCCGGGCGGTTCCTCTACCTCGTCGTGTTCATCTACGGCCTGGTGTGGGCCCTGGAGCTCCTTGGCGTCAGCCCGGCCGCGCTCGTCGCGGGCTTTGGCGTGCTCGGCCTGGCCGCCAGCCTGGCCCTGCAGGACATCCTGAAAAGCTTCTGCGCGGGCGTCTACCTGCTGTTCGAGCGGCCCTTCCACCTCGGCGACGAGATCAAGATCAAGGACTTCCGCGGGCGCGTGATCGACATCGGCATCCGCACCACGGTCCTGCACACGAGCGACAACCAGGAGGTCATCGTGCCGAATTCCGTGGTGCTGGCCGACGTGGTCGTCAACCATGCACGCTACCGCACGTCGCTCGTGGAGCAATCGCCGCCGCAGGACCCGACCGCGATGATGCGCACCGACGCCTGAGACGAATTGCCGGTCGCCCGGCCCCGCCGCTAGGATGCCGGGGTGGGCGGACCAGGGGAGACAGCAGCGTGGGCCAGGCGATCCTGCACGTGCACTCAACCTTTAGCGACGGTATGGCGACCGTCGACGAGATCATGGACTACCTCGAGACTGAGTCCGAGGTGGACGTGGTTGGCTTCAGCGATCATGACGACGTCCGCGCCTACGCCGCGGCGCTGGACTGGAAGGCGCGCAACCCGGGCAGCCGCGTCCAGCCGCTCTGGGGCTGCGAGGTGACTATCTGGGGCTTCAAGCACCTGCTGGCGTTCGCCTTCGATCCGCCGCTCAGCACCACGCCGTGGCGAAAGTTCATGCCCTTGGAGCGCGCCGTCGAGGCGATCCACGCGGTCGGCGGGCTGATCATCATCCCGCACGTCGACGCCTTCTGGGTGGGCATGGGGCGCCGGCGGATGCTGCGCGTGGCCTCGGACCTGGGCATTCATGGCTACGAGCTGCTGACGCCTGTGCCCGGCGGGCGCCGCGCCGCGCGCACGCTGCAGTCCTGGGCGGCCGACTCGCCGCTCGTGGCGGTCGGCGGCAGCGACGCCCACCACCTGGAGGGCCTGCTCGAGGTCGTCGTAGAGTTTCCCGGCCGCTCGCTGGAAGACTTTCACGCCGCCATGCTGGCGGGAACCGTCCAGCCCCGCTGGGGCGAGGCGGCGCCGGCCGTGCCCCTGCGCCGGCAGCTCCGCCAGCACACGCGGGCGCTCGTCGGCCACCCCTCGCGCCAGCTCCGCTCCTGGGCCGGCAAGCTGCTGACGGGACCGCCCGCCCCCTGAGCGCTCGGCCCCTTACAGCCCGGCCGCGAGCCGCCGCGCCAGCCGCACCGGGAGCTGCGCCGCCAGGATCTTTTCCTGCGCCTGTTCCACGGGGTACGGCGTGCGATACCACGTGAGCGTGGCCGCTTCGCTGTCCAGGATCAGGTAAGCTGCCCGCGGGTCCTCGTCGCGCGGCTGGCCCACGCTGCCGGGGTTCGCGAGCAGCCGCGCGCGGCCAATCGGCACCACGTCGCCCTCGACACGGTATTCCGTCTCCACCTGGCCGTCCGGCTGGAGGATGAAGCTGCTCGGCACATGCGTGTGGCCCACTAGGCCAAGCGCACCATCGAAGCAGGCCAGGCTGCGCGCCGCGACCCGCGCGTTGGTGACGTACTCCCACACCGGATCGTAGGGGCTGCCGTGCGCCAGCAGTACCGGGCCGGCCGCGGCGGCCGCCGTCCGCTCGGCGAGCCAGGCGCGCGCTTCCGGCGTCAGCACGGCGGCCGTCCAGGCCACCGCGGCTGCCGCGTCGGCGTTAAAGCTCTCCAGGCTCACCTCGCCCAGCGCGGCGAGGTCGTGGTTGCCCACGATGCAGACTGCGTCGCGCTCGCGCAAGCGGGCGATGCACTCGTTCGGCTGCGCGCCATATCCCACTACGTCCCCGAGGCACCACAGCGCGTCCACGGGGCCCAGCGCGGCCAGCACCGCGTCCAGCGCGTCCAGGTTGCCGTGGATGTCGCTGATGACGCCGACGCGCAACGCGCAATCCTTTCTTGCGTCCAGGCCGGGTCCTCGCGGCGCGGCGGCGCTTCCCCGCGCCCCGGCGCCGCGGAACCCCGCCGCCGCTGGCCGCCACGGGACGCGCCGCGGCCCGGCCCGTGGGGCCGCGCCCTCAGGCGGGAACGCCTCTCTCCAACCGCTGCCGGCTGCGGGCCACGGCCGCGCCCATGAAGTCACGGAACAACGGGTGCGGCCGATTCGGCCGCGACTTGAACTCCGGGTGAAACTGTGTGCCCAGCATCCACGGGTGGTCGACGACCTCTGCCACCTCCACCAGCCGGCCGTCGGGCGAGAGGCCGCTGAACTGCAGCCCCGCCGCGCCGAGCCGCTCCCGGAAGTCGTTGTTGAACTCGAACCGGTGGCGGTGGCGCTCGAAGACGAACTCCTCGCCGTAGGCCGCCGCCGCGCGGCTGCCCGGCTGCAACTGGCAGGGATATACCCCCAACCGCATCGTACCACCTTTGTCGGGCAGGTCGCGCTGCTCGGGCAGGAGGTCGATGACCGGATTTGGCGTGAACACGTCGAACTCCGTGCTGTTCGCCTCCTCCGTCCCGAGCGCGGCGCGGGCGAACTCGATGCACAGAATCTGCATGCCCAGGCACAGCCCCAGGTAGGGGACGCGGCGCTGGCGAGCGTAGCGGGCGGCCTTCACCATGCCCTCGATGCCCCGGTGACCGAAGCCGCCGGGCACCACAATCCCATCGAAGCGGCTCAGGACCACGTCGGGGTCCACACGCTCCAGCTCCAGCGAGTCCACCCACTCGATTCGCACCTGCCGGCCGTGATACCAGGCGGCGTGGCGCAGCGCCTCGGCGACGCTCAAATACGCATCATTCAGCTCGACGTACTTGCCCACCAAGCCGATAACGATCTCCTCGGTTGGCTCCAGCGCCCGCCGCACCAGGCCGCGCCACTCGTCCAGCGCGGGCGGCGGTGTATCCAGTCCCAGCCGCTCCACAATGAGGTCGCCCAGGCCCTCTTCTTCCAGGATCAGCGGCACTTCATAAATGGTCGGCACGGTTTGCAGCGGGATCACGGCCCGGCTATCTACGTCGCAGAACAGCGCGATCTTGTCCTTTAAGTCGCGGCTCACGGGAAAGTCCGAGCGACAGATGATGACATCCGGCTGGATGCCGATGCTGCGCAGGTCCTTCACGCTGTGCTGCGTCGGCTTGGTCTTTAGCTCCTTGGTCGCCGCGATGTACGGCAGCAGCGTGAGGTGGATGTACATCATGTTCTCGCGGCCCAGGTCCAGGTGCATCTGGCGGACCGCCTCCAAGAACGGCAGGCACTCGATGTCGCCCACGGTGCCGCCGACCTCCGCGATCACCACCTCTGCGCCCGTTTGCTTCGCGACGAGCTGGATGCGCTCCTTGATCTCGTTCGTGATGTGCGGAATGACCTGGATCGTGCCGCCGAGGAAGTCGCCGCGCCGCTCGCGGCTGATCACCGCCGAGTACACCTGGCCGGTGCTCACGCTGTTTACCTGGCCCAGGTTGGCGTCGATAAACCGCTCGTAGTGGCCCAGGTCGAGGTCGGTCTCCGCGCCGTCATCGGTGACGAAGACCTCGCCGTGCTGGTAGGGATTCATCGTGCCCGGATCGACGTTGATGTACGGGTCGAGCTTGACGACCGAGACGGAGATGCCGCGGCTTTTCAGGAGGCGCCCCAGCGAAGCGACCGTGATCCCCTTCCCGACCGATGAGACCACGCCGCCGCTAACGAAAATGTACTTGGCCAAGTCTTCCTCCTCCTGCACGGCAATCAATTAGCAATCGAGTCCTGGCGCCCCAGCTTCCGAGGACAAGCGACGGCCCAGAGCGCGGCGGGGCCACAGCCAGCAGGGGGCCGAGCGAGCCAGGAAAGCGCGAGTGAGAGGCAGCAGTGGGAGACAGGAGGGTCTCCGGGAGAAGGTGCCGCTTGTCCACTGCGGCGGGAACGACGCGGTGGAGCAACGAGTCAACGGGCTGAAGACATCCTCCTCTGAGACCGACCGGCCATCGGTCTCGCTACCGGCAGAATTGTACCACAGCGGCAGGAGCCGAAAGTCTAGGGGACGACGGAGCAACCGGGCGGACCAGCCGGCCTGCTCCGCCCGGCGGTCTACGGCTTGAAGATGCGCACGTGGCGATAGGGCTCGCGCCCGGCGCTGCGGGAGCCGAGGTTGTACCGCTCGGCAAGCTGGTGCTGCAGGCGACGAATGTACGCGTTCTGCGGCGTCAGGTCCACCGGCTGCGAGGTGTCCAGCACGCTCTGAATCGCCTCCTCGGTCTCCTCGAGCGGGTCGCCGACGGCGTCGCGGCTGCCGCCGCCGTCGCGCGACGGCAGCCCCTGCAGCAGCTTCAGCAGCGCTTCCTCCATCTGCGCCTGCGTGTTGCTGCGCAACACCCAGATGGGCACGCCGTTCGCCTCGGCGTCCCGCAGCGGCTGCGGCTTGCGGCGATAGTAGTTCTTAATTGTCAGCACTGCGTCGGCCTCGTCCAGGTCCGGAGCGAGCGCGGCGTTGAGCTGCAGGCCGCGGATCGCGTGCTCCAATCGCGCGCGATTGACGCCGAACGGGTAGACGCGGAACACTCGCTCGTGGGGGGCGCGGCCCCGAACGGCAGCCGTGCCAGCCCGTGATGGCTCGGCGCGCTGCGGCTCCCCGCGGTAGCTCTCGCCGCGATAGGTATCGCCGCGGAAGCCCGCGGGCTGCGGTCGTGGCCCACCGCGGCCCCCCACCGCCACCAGGCTCGGCGGGCCGCCCGTGCGCCGCGGGGCGCGCTCCACCTGCACGGCGCCCGTCTCGTCGCGGTAGCGGATGGCCGCGGCCGGCGCCTCGCCCCGCAGCAGCTCGTCCACCACCTCGGCCACGTCCTCGTGCACCGCAACGCGATCCCACTGCTGAATCTCGACAACCACGTCGAAGGTCGGCGGCGCCTTGCGCTCCAGGATCGACTTCTGCGTGCCGCGGCGGCGCGCCTCCTCGTCGCCCAGGGTCACCGTCTGGATGCCGCCGACGAGGTCGGCCAGCGTGGGGTTCAGCATCAGGTTCTCAAGCGTGTTGCCGTGGGCCGTGGCCACGAGTTGGACGCCTCGCTCGGCGATGGTGCGCGCCGCGGCCGCCTCGAGCTCCGTGCCGATCTCGTCGATGACGATGACCTCGGGCATGTGGTTCTCGACGGCCTCGATCATCACCGCGTGCTGCATCGTCGGCGTGGCCACCTGCATGCGGCGCGCGCGCCCGATTGCCGGGTGCGGGATGTCGCCGTCGCCGGCGATCTCGTTCGAGGTGTCGACGATGATGACGCGCTTCGCCAGGTCGTCGGCCAGCACGCGCGCCGTCTCGCGCAGCATCGTCGTCTTGCCGACGCCCGGGCGCCCGAGCAAGAGGATGCTGTGCCCCGTGTCCACGATGTCGCGGATGATGTCAATCGTGCCGAACACCGCGCGGCCCACGCGCGCCGTCAGGCCGATTACGCGGCCCGAGCGGTTGCGAATCGCCGAGATGCGATGGAGCGTGCGCTCGATGCCGGCGCGGTTGTCCTCGCCGAAGGCGCCGATGCGCTCGATGACGTAGGTCAGGTCGTCGCTGGTGACCGGCTCGCTGCTCAGGATCGCTTCGCGGCCGGGGTAGCGGGCCTCCGGCTCCCGCCCGAGGTCCATGACCACTTCGAGGAGGTCGGCTCGATGATTCTGTTCCTGCAAAGGCGTTCGGATTCGGGGGGGCAGCACGTCAAGGAGCGCGTCGAGATCGTCGCAAACGATTCGGGGCTGCGGCAGCGGCTGCGAGCTTTGCGCCATGGTCACCACCTTGAGTAAGTTGTACCCCCCAGGGTTGGGCGCGCGTGCGCGGCGACCAACCGCGGCTCCGTCACGCGCACGGCGAGCTGGCGCGCGAACACGGCGCGGCGTGTGAGCAGCGCGAAGCCCGCGCGCTCCAACGCCGATGCCAGCGGCTGCTGGTACTCGCGGCAGGTCGCGTACAACGGCGCCTTGTTCGCCTGCTCTAGCGCGTGGGCGATCACCGCGTCGCACAAGTCCTCGTGGGCCGGGTGCACGAGCCAGTCCGCGTGGTAGGTCTTCCCGGCCGACGCCAGCTCCAGCCAGGCGCACGCGGTCTCGCCGGCGCTCCAGACGTATTGGTGCCGTGTCGTCAGCAGCCCCGGCGTCCACCTCCTGGCCCCTTTGTAGAGGGCGATCCACTCCTCCAGCGTCAGCGCCTCGACCGCCCGCACCGGCCCGGGCACCGCGGCGTTGTAAAGCTGAAACAGCACGTGCTCGTCGCCACGGCCGCGAGCGCGCACCGGCCGGTCGCTCGGCGCCGCCGCCCCGTGGGCCTCGCCGGCCGCCACGTAGAGCGCGGCCCAGGTATACCGTTCGAAGCCCGCGCGTGCCGCCACCCCGAGCTGAAGCTCGTCCGGCCCGGTCTCCAGAAACACCCGCCGCGCGCCGCGCGCCGCGGCCTCGCTGCAGAACCAGCGCAGCAGCTCCTGAGCCACGAGCTCCTGCTCGACATCGGCCCACAGGTGCCGCACATCCCACACCAGGCCGCCGCAGCGGACGCGGGCGACGATCAGCCCGTCGATGCCCTGCTCGCCCAGGTGGACCCACGCACGGCGGCGCCCCGCGGGATGCGCCATGGATTGGGCGAGGAGACTCCAGAACGGCAGGCGGCCGTCGCCGTCCACCACGCGCGGCCAGGAGGGCGGCGTGATCTCGACACACGACGGACGGGCGTCGAACGCCCGCAGACCCACCAGGTGGGTCGGCCGCAGAGGGCGGACGCTCGGCTTTGCCGTCATGAGACCGCCAGTCGTTGTCCTGACCCGACGACCTGTTCGAGGAAGTACCGATGAAACCGTGCGTCCCCGGTGAGCTCCGGATGGAAGGTGGTGACCACCAGGTTGTCCTGGCGCGCGGCGACGACCGTGCCATCCTCCAGGCGCGCCAGCACCTCGACGCCCGGTCCCACCCGCTCGATGCGCGGCGCCCGGATGAACACCGCCCGCAACGGCTCAGCTCCGAGGGCGGGGATCGGCAGGTCGGTCTCGAAGCTGTCGACCTGCCGGCCATAGGCATTGCGGGTCACGCCGATGTCCATCAGGCCGAGCTGCGGCGCCGGCGCGCCGTCTACCTCGTCCGCCAGCAGGATGCAGCCGGCACAGGTGCCGTACACCGGAAAGCCCGCCGCCGCCCGCGCGCGGATCGGCTCAGCCAGGTCGTAGGCGGCGAGCAGGCGCCGCATCGTCGTGCTCTCACCGCCCGGGATGACCAGCGCGTCGAGCCCCTCCAGCTCGGCGGGCCGGCGCACCGGCCGCGCCTCGGCCCCGGCGGCGCGGAGCGCTTCGATATGCTCGCGGAAGTCGCCCTGCAGGGCGAGCACGCCGACCTTCAGCATCTCACCAGCCGCGGCCGGCGAGCAGCTCTTCCCGCTTCAGCGTGCCGATCTCCAGGCCAGGCATAGCCTCGCCCAGGCCGCGCGACACCTCCGCCAGTATCTTGGGGTCCTGGTAATGCGTGACCGCGCGGACGATCGCCTGCGCTCGCTGCGCCGGATCGGAAGACTTGAAGACGCCTGAGCCGACAAACACGCCGTCGGCGCCGAGCTGCATCATTAGCGCGGCGTCGGCCGGGGTCGCCACGCCGCCCGCCGCGAAGTTGACGACGGGCAAGGCGCCCTGCTCGGCCACCTGCACCAGCAGGTCGTAAGGCGCCCCGAGATTCCTCGCCTCCGCCATCAGCTCCTCGCGCGGCAGGCCGCGCACGCGCCGAATCCCATCCTGCACCGCGCGCATGTGCCGCACGGCCTCGACGATGTTGCCCGTGCCCGCCTCGCCCTTCGTGCGGATCATGGCCGCGCCCTCGCCGATGCGCCGCAGGGCCTCGCCGAGGTCGCGCGCGCCGCACACGAACGGCACGGTGAAGGCGCGCTTGTCGACGTGGAACGCCTCGTCGGCCGGCGTCAGCACCTCGCTCTCGTCGATATAGTCCACGCCCAGCGCCTCGAGGATCTGCGCCTCGACGAAGTGGCCGATGCGACACTTGGCCATCACCGGAATCGTCACCGCCTCGATGATGCGGGCGATGATCTCCGGGTCCGCCATGCGGGCGACGCCGCCGGCCGCCCGGATGTCGGCCGGCACGCGCTCGAGCGCCATCACCGCGCACGCCCCGGCTTCCTCGGCAATCCGCGCCTGCTCGGGCGTGACCACGTCCATGATGACGCCGCCCTTGAGCATCTGCGCCAGCCCCGCTTTGACGGTCCCGGTCCCGCGCTCCATGCTTCCTCTACCCCCGCCCTGCCCGTTCCCGGCAAGGGGCGTCTCCTCCGACGCCAGCTTGCTAGAATTGTACACGTCACCCCGGGACCCCGCAACCGGCGCGGTTTGACAGCCACGCGGGCCGGCGCTACAATGACCGGTCTCGCCGGCCCCGGCGCTGGCACGGCGGCCAAGGCATTGCGGCCTGACGGCCCCTACAATAACGCTCGATCGCGGGGGCAACCGCGCGCCGCGCCCAGTGTGGCGCCGGGGGAGGGAGCAGGCGCACCATGTTCGCCATCATCATGGGGTGCGGGCGGGTCGGCGCCCGGCTCGCCAACCTCCTCGCCGACGAAGGCCACGAAGTGCTCATCCTCGACGTGAATAGCCAGGCGTTCTGGCGGCTGGGCCCGGACTTCAAGGGCACCACCATGCTCGGAAACGGCATCGACGTGGACGTGCTCCGCCGGGCCGGCATCGAGCGCGCCGACGCCTTCGCGGCCACCACCCAGGGCGACAACCGCAACATCATGGCCTCGCAGATCGCCAAGCACATCTTCAACGTCCCCAAGGTCGTCACGCGGATCTACGATCCGATCCGCCAGGATACCTACGCCGAGCTGGGGCTGGAAACCGTCTCGCCCACGGTGCTGGGCGCGGCCGCGCTGCTCGACGCGATCACCGGCCAGGCTCCTGGGAAGGAGTAGCGGATGTACGCGATCGTCGCGGGCGGCGGCAAGGTTGGCTATTACCTGGCCAAGGAGCTGGTCGAGCAGGGTCACGAGGTGCTGGTGATCGAGCGCGACAGCAAGCACTGCGCCACGATTCAGGAAGACCTCGGCGACATCGTCATGCAGGGCGACGCCGCGGAGGCGAGCGTGCTCGCCGAGGCCGGCACCGGGCGCGCGGACGTGATCGTCGCGGTGACTGGCGACGACGAGGACAACCTCGTCATCAGCCAGGTGGCGAAGAAGCGGTTCCAGGTGCCCCGCGCCATCGCCCGCATCAACAACCCCAAGAACGAGCAGATCTTCCGTA
>Ga0070741_10005573_pt1 | contig 27803 bp, 19 predicted proteins | sample Coa_R1_4_FD_66440 | JGI IMG/M metagenome (GOLD analysis project Ga0070741, IMG submission 66440) | Surface soil microbial communities from Centralia Pennsylvania, which are recovering from an underground coalmine fire - Coalmine... | ecosystem: Environmental > Terrestrial > Soil > Unclassified ...
CGCCGGTTGACAGCACGGAGGATGGCAGTTTATCCTCGCCACCACGAATAGCCCCTGCTGTGAAATGTTCATGCCCCCACCCGGCGGGCCGCTAGGAGTCTATCGGTGATTTGAAGAGGATAACGGCATTACGGGGGGCCGGAGGGCATTTACATGCGGCCGCCAGACCGTCTCGGCTTTGGATGGGAATTGGCGGGCGATTGAGGCAGGCGCGAAGTTTCTCTCTCCTGTCTGCCCGGTTTGAAGATCAACCGTGTTGGATTCCGCCAGCCGCAGGGTTACCAGCCCGATTTTGAATGTTGCGTTTCCAGTCCTCGAGATAAGGCCCTTTAATATTCTCAGCCCGCTGCCGTAGGGCGTTCATTTCCTCCATCGACAAGGGCTTGAACTGCTGTGCGAAGCGCACGTCGTCTTCCAACTGGCCGATGGTTGTGCAACCGATGGCCGTGCAACTGATGGGTAGGCTCAGCACATAGTGCAAGCACTCTTTGGCGCTGAAGGATTGCAGAAGCTTGGCATTGCCGAAATTCTTCATGCCTTGAATGCCCATCCCGCGCTCAACGGCCAACGGCAAGGTCAGCTTTTCAAAACTCAAATAGCCGGGATCAGCAATATTCAACGGCATCAAAATGGAATCGAACTTGTCATAGTTTTTCAGCATCGCCAGGTGGACATATGGATCGTGGTGGCCTGTAAAGCCAATGAAGCGACACTTCCCCGCTTTTTTCGCAGCTTCAAAAGCTTCAATGGCGCCTCCGGGACCGAAGATCCGCTCGACTTCCGCCTTTTCGCCCACGGCGTGAATTTGCCAGAGGTCAAGGTAGTCTGTGCGAAGGCGCTTTAGAGAAAGATGCAACTCCGCTTCCGCGCCGGCGCGGGTGCGGCTATTCGCCTTGGTCGTAATGAAAACGTGCTTGCGAAAGGGAGGCAGCACGGCTCCGTAAACCTCTTCCGAGCGGCCATCCCAATAATCAACCGAATTATCGAAATAGTTGATCCCAAGGTCATAAGCCCGCAATGTGATGGCTTTAGCTTCCTCAAAAGAAATCAAGGGAAAACGACCGCCTGCCTGCCCAATCACGGTAAGCTGCTCGCCCGTCTTTCCAAATGTCCGACGGGGGATATCTCCAGCCCTGGGTTTTGGCGGTTTTGCGCTCGCGGCTGTGGCGGCCAGGCCCGCAAACACTCCACCAATAAATGTTCTGCGCTTCATCGGACCGACCTCCTTTCGGTTATGGATGGATCCTGACTCAGTTTAGCACGCCGGTGTCCGCCGCTATACAGAGAACGGCTGGCCGCCATGCGGTGAATATCGGATCAGCACGCGATCGAGTGACCTTGCGGCGGCAGGTGGTGGAACAGTTCCATTAATCAGAATATCTTTGGGGCTCTCTTCACGGCCATAAAGCGTCTTGTTGCCTTTCACATCCTGTTTCAACACGGCCCCGGCCAGCGAAACGCCAGCAAAAAGCCCGCGCGATCGGGAATAGGTGAGAATTTCAGCTTGCAGCTGAACATCCGTAGCGGCAGCAGCCTCGCGGCCCACCGGGCCTGCCGCAGCCGAAGCATCTGCGCCAATCCTGACTTTTGAGCTCAGCAACTTCTTGGCGCCCGAGGCGTTCATCACCAGAAAAACCACGTCGGTGGCCCGCCCGCCCAATTGGAATCCGAAATTGCCCCCGCCGAGAAAGAACAACGATGGCCCGCCCCATGACCCATTGCCATTCCGCCGACACACTAACATCCCTCGCCCGTAGGTTCCTCCAAATCCGATGGCAAATCGCAATTCCGAAGGGACAATGCCCACGCACACAGCCTTGTTCAGCAGGTCGCGGGGAATGCTTTTATCCGGCGCGTTCATGATCTCGTTCAAGACATTGATCGCTTTTTCAATTTGCCTGTTGGCCTTGTATTCGCTTCCGCCAGCCAGTGCGGATACGGACAGGCATAAAAGCAATGCACTCATGAGGCAGGATTTCACATTCCCGCCTGAGCGTCGCGGGAATCTAATTCTTCTCTTCTCGTACATGACGCGATCTAGCGAGCTTTTTATATTACCTGAAAATGAATCTTCGACGAGGCGGAGCATCGTCTACACTTCAAAGACTATCATCTGATGGCCATTCACCTCGGGCACGATCACGTGGGCATATCCTTGCCGATGATCGAATTTCAGAATGTGCCTTTGAGGAGCCAGGAATATCTGCTTCGGCACCTGTTCCGTCCGCAGTGCGAGCGCCACATCCCTTAAAGGAATCACGTCTTCCACAATGTCCAGGTCGGGAGCGCGTCGTTCCGCAGGATAGTGCAGGATGTGAACCACGCGGCGGCCTCCCGGCTGCTCGGTGAGAGTCACTTCTGCGGTCGAGGGGGCTCTGACTTCAATCAAAGGATTGGGCAGCAACCGGCGGATGCTGTTGGCGACGATCTGCTTCTGTGCGGAATAGCTGTTCATGGCGTACGACTTGAAAATCGGAAAGGAGATATAAATCACTTGTTCCCGCTGGGTGACCACGGCGTGATTCACAGGTTGATCCCATGCTGTCTGGTGATGTGAGCTGAAATGAAGATAGTTGCGGTCAAAGTAGGGCTTCCAGAATCGCGCCAGCACTTCGGTTCCGGGTTGCACGCTGATCATTGAGCCGGCCTCATAGGTGAAATGCACCATCGGCGGTATACCCTCATTGAATCCGTCCAGGGCTTCCAGATAATCGCCCTTATTTCCCTGGTACGGCGAAGGACCCATGTAATCGACGCCCATTTCCGAAAGCGCGAACTCCTTTCCCTCCGGATTCAGCCCTGACTCATGGCTCAGAATCAGCTTGCCCCCGCCCGCAAGATAATTCCGTACTTTGCCGAGCAGCGTGGAATCCAGGCGGTGATAATCCGGCAGGATCAGCACGCGATATCGGCTGAAGTCGGACTCGGCATCAAGCGTATCGAACTGATAGTGAAGCTGTGAAAGCATGTTCGTCACGCCTTGGTCCGACGGGGTCAGGGCGCCAGCGGAAGTGAAATGGGCCGTGGAGAGGAATCCGATTTCTGTCACCGCCCTGGCGCCTCGACACCAGGGCTCTTTTTCGGCCACGCTGCGGTAGGTGTTTCCAATCCGTTCATAAACCGGCTTCACCAGCTTGCCGCGCGGATGCATCTGATCGCCGACCGAACACTTTCCCGCTTGTGCCAGCATGCGGAAGCATTCGTAATCGAGTGCCGCCTGGTTGCGAAGCGAGCCAAAATCTCCCCAACTGCGATGGAAGCGGCCCGTCATGCCCAGGTAGTCCAGCCCCAGATTGCGGATATAGCGCGACATGACGGCAAAGTGGGCGTACCCCCATTGACCACCAGGCAGGGATTCGATTTCCAGATGAGTAAAATATTTCAGTTCCGGCCGCATGCCAATCCGTACCCGCCCGTTAAAGAAGACAAGTGCCCGGGGTTTGTAGCGTCGCACTGTCCCATAGAGGCGGTCCATGGTTCGCATCAGGACCATCTCAGCATGTTTCTGGCGGTCTTCCAATTTGGTGGAATCCATCCCCAGCTTCTCCCTTTCCTGCATGCAATAAGGGCAGAAACAACCCTCGGAGGGGTAAAAGAGGATGTCGAACCAGAAGCCGTCCGTGTCATAGTTCCGGGCCACTTCTTCCGCCTGTGCGTTCACATAATCCAGATAGGGCGTATTTGTACAAATGCGAATCCAACCGGCTTCAAGAGGAGTGGCGCCCACGTCGGCGCCGCGCCCGTCGAGCACCCGCCAGTCGGCGTGATGCATGGCCGCGTGCATATCCCACATCACGCTGATGTAAGTGACCGCATGAATGTCGCGTTTGTGGCAAGCCTCAATCATCCGTCCTAGAAGATCAAACTTCAGATGTGGATGCATCACGCCGACTTTCGTCGGATAGTAAGACATGCCGTGATGGCCTTTGGCAAACAGATTCACCGAGTCAATCGAAGCAGCCTTAAGCATCTCGGCGAATTCATCCGCATCAAAATCCTTGCCGACATCAGGAATGAGAGGAGAGGTGTGGAAATCCAGGTGCAATTGCCGGAAACGCAATTCGACTGGATCGGAGGGCAGCGCAATGGCCTGCTCGCCAGAGATTACCGCGCCTTCGGCGCTGGGTGCAGCAGGTACGGATAGCAATCCCGCTCCTAATGATTTCACAAACGACCGGCGCGTAATGGGTTCCACGGATGGTCTCCTTAAATGTGCTTGGGTCTGTCGCAGTCTGCGAGATTCTCGCTCCAGCGCACACCAGAATAATCCTGTTCAGATGATCGACGGCACTGGCATCGTGCCGGGTTTTTCCAACGGGCTGGGATTCGGCGACTTCCAGAATCACGCTAAAAGTTTCTTGACGACGTTGCCATAAACGTCCGTCAAGCGAAAATCGCGGCCTTGGAACCGGTAGGTAAGTTTGGTGTGATCGATGCCCATCAGGTAAAGAATAGTCGCGTGGATGTCGTGAACATCGACCGGATCTTCGACGGGGTTGTAACCCAGTTCGTCAGTCTTGCCGAGGGTAATTCCCGGCTTGATGCCTCCACCCGCGAGCCAGAAGCTGAAGGCCCGCGGGTGGTGATCACGGCCAAGAAACTTCGATTGATTGCGGGCTTCATTCATCGGAGTCCGCCCGAATTCGCCGCCCCACACGACCAGCGTTGAATCGAGCAGCCCCCTCTGTTTCAGGTCCTTGATCAGCGCCGCAGCGGCCTGGTCAGTCTCGCGGCAAAGGCTGGGCAGCCGGTTGATGATATCATCGTGGCTCGAAGTGCCGTGAGTATCCCATCCACGGTGGTAAAGCTGCACGAAACGAACGCCGCGCTCCACCAACCGCCGTGCCAGAAGGCAATTGTTTGCGAAGGACTTCTTCCCCGGCTCCGTGCCGTACATCCGGTGGATCGACTCAGGTTCCTTGGAAATGTCCGTCAGCTCGGGGACACTTGATTGCATGCGATATGCCATTTCGTAAGAAGCAATTCGGGTTAAAATCTCCGGGTCGCCGTTCCTTTTCAGCTCCATCTCATTCAGGGCCTTTAACGCATCCAGAGACTGGCGCCTCACTTCAGGTGTTACGCCCTCCGGATTGGTCAGGAATAAAACAGGATCTCCCTGGGAACGGAACTCGACGCCTTGGTAGACCGTCGGCAAAAAGCCGCTTCCCCAGCAGGCCTTGCCCCCATCGGGCTGGTTCTCGCCTGAGATCAATACGACAAAGCCGGGTAAATCGGCGCATTCGCTGCCCAGACCGTAAGTCATCCACGCTCCCATGCTCGGGCGCCCAATGATCTGGAATCCGGTGTTCATAAAGATCTGCGCCGGCGCGTGATTGAACTGCGTTGTATGAACCGACCGGACGATTGCAATGTCGTCGGCCACTTCTCCCAGATGTGGCAAGAGCTCTGAAATTTCTGCTCCCGACTGGCCATATTTCCTGAATTCATAGGGCGAGCCCAGCAGTTTGGGGACCCCCTTGATAAAGGCGAACCGCTCACCGTTCAGGATATCTTTCGGGATAGACTGGCCGTCATATTGCTGAAGCTTCGGCTTATAGTCGAGCAGGTCCACCTGCGACGGCGCGCCCACCATGAAGAGGTAAATGATGCTCTTGGCTTTTGGCGCGAACATCGGCGGCTTGGGCGCCAGGGGATTCGGGGCGGCCTTTCCCGGCACGCCCGCGTAGGAGAATCCGCCCAGTAGGCCAGTAAGCGCGGCAGCCCCGATGCCGAACCCGGCCTGTTTGAAGAAATAGCGCCGGGTTACGGCTCGGAGAAGGTCATTCATGGGGCTGATTGGAACGTCTTTCATGGGCTACTCCTTGGAAATGGTTTCGTCGAGATTGAGCAAGACATTTGACACCATCGTCCATGCGGCCATTTCCGGGGCATTTGTGGCCGTATGCGGGTCTGCGTGAATCACCTGGCAAGCTCCAGCCTCGTCTTTCTCATAGTGTTCGAGCTCCTGATTATAGAAGGAGAGGAGACGGTCAAGTTCGGCCTGGCTCGGGTGCCGCGAAGTACACAAGCGGAACCCGTAGCGAATACGGTCTGGTGCGCCGGGACCAGCCTCCCGGATCATTCGTTTCGCCATGGCTCTCGCCGCCTCGAAAAAGAAGGGATCGTTGAGGGTGGTCAACGCCTGCAAGGGAGTGTTCGTGCGAACACGCCGGACGGTGCAGAATTCGCGGCTGGGCGCGTCAAAAACCACCAGGCTCGGATAGGGCGCGCTGCGGCGGATAAAGGTATAGAGGGCGCGACGGTAACGATCCTCACCCTGACTGATGATCCATTTGTCCGAACTGTAGGGGACATCCCAGATGCCCTCGGGCTGGTAAGGGAAAACGCTCGGCCCACCGATTTTGGGGCTCAACAAGCCGCTGGCCGAAAGGGCGATGTCGTGAACCATTTCCGCTTCCACCCGGAAGCGGGGCCCGCGAGCAAGCAGCGTGTTGTAGGGATCGCGCGCCAGCAGTTCCGGCGTGACGCGCGATGACTGACGATAGGTGGCGGAAGTAACAATCAGCCGCTTAATCGCCTTCATATCCCACCCATCGCGCATGAATTCCGTGGCCAGCCAGTCGAGCAGTTCAGGATGCGTAGGGGGATCGCCCTGAGTTCCAAAGTCCTCGGAAGTAGCCACGATGCCGCGTCCGAACATTGACTCCCAATAGCGATTCACCACCACGCGAGCCGTGAGGGGATTGTTATCGTCCACCAGCCAATAGGCCAGCCCCAGTCGGTTGGGCATCTGGTTGGCTGGAAGCGGATTGAGAATTGCGGGAACATCCGCATAGACCTTCTCCCCCAGGCTCAGGAAACTTCCTCGCTCGCGGATGTAGGTCCACGGCCGCCCGAACCCGGGTCGCTCCCGCATGATCATAGCGGTCACGATGCCAAGGTCACTCAGCGATTTTTCGAGCTTCGCAATCTGGTCGCGAGTGGGCTGAAGCAGCGGGGTGATAGCACGGAATGCGGCTGCCAGCTCATCTTTTTCCTTCTCGGTGCGTTTGGCGGCGGGGGTTTCAAGCACAGGCCACATTCGCGCAGGCAGCCGGGTGATTGCTGCCGGATCAGCAACTGTAGTTACCGAAAGCCTGAAGCGCCCGATATTGCGCGAGGCGTGCCGCATTTCATGTTTCAGGGTAAGGGTAATCAGCGTGCCGCCCGGAAAGCCGAAAGGCTTCGAGGGCGTCAGAACCGCCTGTCGCGGCAGCGGAACGCGGGAAGGCGTCGAATCAATGGCCCAGCCTTTCAGCCCGGGTTTTGTGCTCACCAGGTTCTCCGCGCTGTAGCCGGATTGCTGGTCGTTGGCGAAGGCGCGCTGGAACGCAATCCGCTGCTCAGCTCCCGGTTCATGCACAGGCGAAACTTTAACCTCGAAATCGCTCAGGAAAAAATTGCCGTCGGGATCGCGGCCGGGTCCGCCGTTGGGCAGGCTCGGATCGTTCAGGACCTCGATGCGCACCCCGGTAATGCCGGTGAGATCGGTTCGCGCCTGAATGGTGTAACTGTCCGCGTTAGGGTTCTTACCGCCGGCCAGGATTGACTCGTCTGGCAGCAGTTTCAGGGTTGCGCCTTTCGCCGATGAGTAATGGTCCGGCCGCAACACTGTCCACTCCGCAGGCGCGTTCCTCATCTGAATTTCCCAGCGTGTCTGCGCCGCCTCGAGCGCCGGCGTGGAGGTATTCAGCAGATCCTGGAGCTTCGCAATCTGAGCCCGCAAGGCCTTGCTCTTCGCCGCCTGCGCAGGGGTTGGGAGCTCGAGTTCAGGCTCGGCGGCGTATTGCTCGTTTTCGGGCCCGGCAATCGTGTACTGGCTGTTGTCGAAAAACGCCAGGAAGCGGTAGAAATCCTTCTGCGTGAACGGGTCAAACTTGTGGTTATGACATTGAGCACAACCGAGCGTCGTACCCAGCCAGACCGCAGCCGTGGTGTTGACTCGATCGACCAGCGAGTACCAGTAATATTCCTGCGGATCGACGCCGCCTTCCTGATTCAGGAGTGTGTTGCGATTGAAACCCGTCGCGATGAGCTGGTCGTTCGTCGGATTGGGCAGCATGTCTCCTGCAATCTGCTCGATGGTGAACTCCTTGAACGACATATTTTCATTCAGCGCTTTGATCACCCAGTCGCGGTATTCCCATGCCGTCCGCCGCTGGTCCTTTTCGTAACCGTTGGTATCGGCATAACGGGCAAGATCCAGCCACTCGCGGGCCCAGCGCTCTCCGTAGTGCGGAGAGGCCAGCAGATGATCCACAACCTTTTCATACGCGTTGGGGCTTCTGTCGGCGAGGAAAGCGTCCACTTCCTGGGGCGTCGGGGGGAGCCCGATCAGGTCAAGGTAAACGCGACGGATCAACGTCTCCTTGTCAGCTTCTGGAGATGGTTTCAGGCCCTCTTTTTCGAGCCTGGCCAGCACGAAATAATCGATGGGGTTCCGGCACCAGGCGCGATCCTTCACTTTTGGCAGCGGCGGGCGGACCGGCTTCATGTAAGCCCAGTGCTTAATCGGCTCGGTGGGTCCGACGGGGGCCGTTGAATCCGGCCCTGGCGCTCCCTCGTCAATCCATTTGCGAATGAGGTTAATCTGATCCTGCGAGAGCGGCGGCCCGCCATAAGGCATTTGCGGCCGCTCGAGAGCAGTCAGCCGACGGATAAGACGGCTGTCGGCGCTGTTGCCGGGCGTGACGATCTTTCCATAGTCGCCTCCCTTCAGGATTGCTGCCAGCGAATCCAGACGCAAACCGTTCTGCTGAACCTTGGGTCCGTGGCACTGATAGCAGCGGGCCGCAAGAATAGGCCGTATCTTTGTGGCAAAGAGTGGCGACTCGACGTTCGACCCATGGGAAGCCCCAGGCTTCGCCGCGGGTTGAGAAGAAGTGGACTCGACTGCGGAAAAGTCGCCATGGTCGATCCAGGCACGAATCAACTGGACTTCCTTCTCGGCAAGCGGACTCCCACCCATGGGCATGCGCGGCCCGGCAGTCAACCCGAGCAGGCGTTTCACAAGCAGGCTGTTCCGGCTGTTGCCCGGAACAATGGCTCGCCCGGAGACGCCGCCTTTTAAGATGGCGGCTTCTGAATCGAGACGAAGCCTCGCCTGAGCGTTTTCCCCACTGTGACATGGGAGACAGTGAGATTTGAAGATCGGTGCGATATCGCGAGCGAAGTCGACTCTCTGAGCTGAGGCTGTCGCGTGCTTGTGGGTTTCCGCTCGTGCCTGGTGGGTCTCGGGCCGGCCGAGCGCGCGTTGAACAGATGGCCAGACCGCGGCCGCGGTGACGATGAGAATTGAACCGAAGACGATTCGGGAAGTTCTAGCTTTCGCCCCGTTTCGGAAATACTTAGACACCAGCGGGTAGTTCCACATCTTGGACATAGCCTTTTGAGTATAACCTAACCCGGCGTAGCCGGAACCAAACAGGTTCGGGATGCCGGGTGCTATGATCCCACCGGGGAGGTCGACTCCCGGATGGGATTACAACGATTGACCGAGCGCCGGAGGGAGCAGATCGCCGGAGTGCTTTCCTGCTACGACCGCCCGTTGATTCAGGGCACCTTGCCGGGCCTGTGTTATGCGGAAGGGATGACGGCGTATCTCTACACCCATCACGTTCGCATCTTTGACGACGCGCAGTGGGCACAGCCGCTGCGAGAGGCTCCACGAGAAAACGCCGAGCGCCTCGCGCAGGAGAACGGGCTGCAGATTGAATTCATCCGCCGCCCCAAGAGCTTTCGCAAGGAGGACAAGATTCATCAAGTGTTGAAGGAGTGGGGCGACTACTCCGGCCCGGTGTGGATTTTCAGTTACAGGCTAACGACCGTCTCCCGGCCTGCAACAATCTTCATTCCACCACAATGTGCGTCTCTGTCCGCTCAACGCCCTCGAGCTTCTGAATTTCGTCCATTACGAGATGATGCAGGCTGTGCTCAGTGAGGGTTTCGACATAGGCGAACTCATCCGGAAGCCCCCAGCACGCATTGGCATGTTGCACCCCAGGCAGCCTGCCAATGGCGCTCAAAACTGTCCTGGTTCAGCCGGAAATGGAATGCGGACGATTTTTCGCAGCGACAAAGTTCTGCCGCTGCGCGGCGGGAGTTTTCGAGGCATAAGGGTCTCTCGTTCGATGAGGTCCAGGGAACAGGATGGGGAACGGGAGCGTGGATTTCGCTGGAGCGGAATCGCGCGCTCCCGACCTCCTCGACACGAGGAGCCCACCGGATTATCCCTCCGCCCGGGGGCTCTCCAGCCTGGCCGACTTCCGTTTCACCCGGCCGATTCAGTCTAATCCTGACGCCGGCGCTGCGCCCCTCATCGCCCGGGGTTACAGCCAAGAATTCCTGGGAAGCTTCCAGACGCCGAAGCTGCCGTTGCTGCCGGGCTTCCTCCAGCTTCCGATCCCGCTCGGCCCGGGCCTTCCCGCCGATCAAGCGGCGCGACGTAACCGATCGCGCGGTGCAAGCGCATCCGGTTGTAATAGTTGGTGATGTCAAGCTGCTTGTGTAAAAAGGCGAAGGATGCGGTTCCGCCACTGGTGTTGTTCGTTGTAGCCATTGAAGATGGCATAGATAATCCGCTCGACGCTGGCGGCGTTGACGAAGCACACCATAGGTCGCGTGCGGCGACGAACTTCCACGAAGCATCGCTCAATTGACGTTGGTTGTGCGCAGCGTACGCCAGAGGTGCCGCGGGAAATCGAAAGGCCAGCGCCCAAAAGTCCGTCGTTCAGGCTATGTTATTTAGAATCATGGCGCGCCTGGAGGGATTCGAACCCCCGACCTACAGATTCGAAGTCTGCCGCTCTATCCAACTGAGCTACAGGCGCGTTCTCTAAAATCTAACAGTTGCGTCAGTGATTTGGCAATCCAGGCTGAGAACAGAAGCCCTTTTGCCGCATCCACTGCAGGGGTCTGGCCTCGCCCGGTTCTGGATGGCGGTAAGCGGTATCTTAACGATGCCGGGTCTACAGCGCAGCAGCCGATTCTGCGTCCAGGAAGAGGGTAGCGTGGGGGTGACGACGCAGGATCGTGGCTGGGCAGGCAGCGGAAATGGGATCGCGAAGAGTACGCCGCGCGATGATTGCCTTCCGCTCTCCCGGAACCGATACGATCAGCTCTGGAACTCGCATGATGGCTGGAATGGTGAGTGTTATCGCTTGCTCAGGAACATCTTCCAGCTTTGAAAACCAGCCTTCGGCCACCTGCTGCCTGCGGCATTCGAGATCGAGCTGAACCGGGCGCACATCAAAAGGGTCCTCAAAATTTGCTTCGGCAGGATCATTAAAGGCCAAATGCCCGTTTTCGCCAATTCCCAGAAGACCTAAGAGTGGAGGGTGAGAATGCAGCAACATTGCGTACTCTTTCGAGACCCTTTCGGGGTCGCTCGAAGAGCCATCAATCCAATAGAAGCGGCCGATGGGAACGCGGCGGCTGAGATTCTCTCTCAGGTAGCGTCGAAATGACGCCGGGTGGCTCTCGGGAATTCCAATGTACTCATCTAGATGAAATCCGATGACACGACTCCAGGGAAGATCCGGAATGGCCGTTAAGGCATGCAACGTTTCGAGTTGAGAAGCGCCGGTAGCAAAGATGATCGGCAGGGTCGCATGCTCCGCAGAGAGCGTACGTAAGCGGTCCGCCACCAGCGTTGCAGCCGCCTCGCCCATATCTCGACGGGTCTCATAAATTCGCACGCTGAGGTTTCCGACCTGAAACTGCCGAATCTTGCCCGCACTGGCTTGCATAAAGGCTCCTCGGAAATTCTACAGTATCTGGACATCCATCAGACGTGTCAACAAGGATAGAGCGCGTGAGAGCGCCCTGCACCGCAGTCAACTATTTTGGAGCTTTTTGCAGCCATCGCAACATCGGTTCAAACCACATGGGCTTCATCATCGCGACACCCACCAAGCCCAGCACAAAACCTGTACCGAAAGTGAGAGTATTGGCGCGGTCAGCTATAAAAGCCCCTCCCACGATCATCAGGACCAATCCCATTATGAAAATCACCACGCCTGCCACTGAGGCCGGATTTTCAGCAGTTGCAGAAGGGAGTGCAGCGCGGTTGAGTTGCGTAAAAAACCGCGAGGAGCGCTCTCGAGCTTCACCTTTCACCGGAAAAACATAAGCTCCCAGAAGCAAGGCAATCGATGTAGCGACCGTCGGGACAATAATGCTTGCTGCCTGATAAGACGCCAGGTTTTCGGGCTTCGCGATCAGTTTATAAGCCATCATCACGAGTCCGGCCGCGATGCCTGTGACAAAAGCGGCGATAGCCCCGCTCGCAGAGAGGCGTGGCGTCAGCAGCCCCGCCACCACAGGCAGAACCGTGGGCGGCAGAAAAAATCCGAAAGCTGCTACCATGGCATTGAATATTGTCCAATGAAAATGGTTGATGATCAGCGCAATCGCCAAAGCAATCAAGGCGACAAGAGACGTCAGAATTCTTCCCATGACCACCAATTCTCGTTGCGTGGCCTTTGGATGAATGAGCCGCTGGTGAACATCAACCGTCAACACGGCGGCCGAAACATTATAGCCTGAAGAAAGCACCGACATCGTCGCCGCGAACAACGCCGCCACGACAAGGCCCAGCATGCCCGGCGGCATCAGGCTTGCGCTGACGTGGGCGTAAATCCGCTGCGGGTCGATCCCTTGCGGCGAAACAAAAGCGCGGGCGAACATGCCGGTAAAGATCCAGAGCGGAGGCATAATCAGGAACAACAAGCTAGCTAACCAGCCCACTCCGCGGCATTCGTGGTCGCTGCGTGCGGAATAGAACTTCTGAATCAATGACCAGTTCCCTGCCAGCGACATCGCACTCAACACCAGAAAAGCGCCAATATAACTCCGGGTGTAAGGCTCATGTACCGGCTTAAGAAATCCCTGGGGTGCTACAGCCACAAAATGGCTCCAACCCCCGGCAGCGTGCAGCGATAGCGGGACCATCAAAAGGATTCCGGCCATCACCAGGACAAACTGGACAAAATCCGTGACCGCCACCGCCCAGAGACCGCCCATCACGGTATAAATGAGGGCAATCAGGCCCACCGCCAGCATGGCGCCATCCGCCGAAATCTTCATTCCTGCGGAAACGAAAATTCCGATGGCGACGATTTTCAGGCTGTCATCGATAACTTTCAGCGGAATTCCCGACCAAACAAAAATCTGGCGGACCGCAGAGGAGAAGCGAGTCTCAAGGAATTCAACTGGCGTAATAATCCCTGCCCGTCGCCAGCGCCGCGCCAGTAGCCACGTGGTGATCAACGTGCCCGGGACCGTCGTCCAGTAGATTGTCAGCGCCACCAAGCCATACTGATATCCGAGCGCGGCATAAACCACAATGGAAAGTGCGCTGACGTACGCCATCACAAACGAAACGCCTCCCAACCACCAGGAAAGCTGCTTGTCCCCGGCAAAATATTTGTCAAGTGACTTCATGCGTCGCGAGTAGACAAGACCCACCACCACCATCGTCACGAAATAAGCGACAAGGACAGCCGTATCAGCGGCTCGCATGAAGCTTTCCAAATTCCTCCGGCATCGGAGCGACGGCTTCCACAGCGCCGGTCTCGAGCGAATGGTGGATGGCTTCGAGCGCCGCGGTAACCTGACGACCATCGACTGCGGTTACGTGAGGCTGCGTTCCATCACAGATGGCGAAGAGGAAGTCTTCCAGACAGGAGGGAAACGCGCCGCGCAGACGACCGAAGATTTCAGCGGTCAGGAATCCTTTGGGATAGGAGAATTTTTCAGTCGTGCTGACTTCGATGGATTCACACTTCCGGTCCATATGCAGGTGGCCAGCGGAGCCGATCACTTCCATAAAGGAATCCACAATTGACGGAAAAGTGTTGGGATAAACCCAGGCCGATTCAAAGGTGACGAATGCGCCCGAGGCAAATTTCACTTGCGCCTGGATCACATCGTAGGTGGAAATGCCGCGAGCCGCGAGCACCTCCTTCCGCCCCAAGGCACGAGCCTCGACAGGCTCGGAGTCCAGCCACCAGCGCATCAGATCGATATCGTGTGAGGAAAGGAACCAAGCGGGAGTGCTTTCGCCTGCCCAGGAAATATAATCCGTCGCCACATAGATGGTATCGTTCTTGCGGGCGTAACCGGCCAGCGGCACGCCAATTTGCCCGGACTGAATGGTCTGCTTTGCCTGTTGATAGGCTGAAAGCCAGCGATGGTTAAAGGAGACCTGGACGAACTTCCCGACCCGTTGCGAAAGGCGAATCAACTCATCGGCTTCGCGGACACTTGTTGTGAATGGCTTTTCCACCAAGACATGTTTGCCGGACTCGAGCGCGGCGCGTACCGGAGCAAAATGGCGGTGGTCGGGGGTCGCCACCACCACGGCGTCGAGGTCGTTACGTTCCAGCATCTTCCGATAATCCACATAACCATCGCGTACACCGTAGCGTGACCGAATCTCATCCACCCGTTCTTGTTGTAGCGAGCAAACCGCTGTGACTTCGGCCAGCGGATGCGCGGAATAGATCTTCGTGTAAAGACTTCCCATAACCCCAAGACCAATGATGCCTAGCCGAACACGATCCCTCATGCCTCCTCCTTGCAACGCTTCACGAAGACGGGTCTTCTTCCAGCAGTCGCATAAAATTGGTTCGCAAAATCAATTCTTTGTCCTGATCGGTGATGCGCGCTGTAAGCACTCGCCCCAGAGAAACCGCAGCCTCCAGATAAGGCATATCGGAGCCGAAAAGCACTCGCTCGGCACCCAGACGGGAAACCGCTGCTTCAATCACCGTGCGATGGCTCTGCGATCCTGCAATATCCAGGAAAGTGTTGGGAGCAACTTCTGCCACCTGCATTGCCTGCTCATATCCGCGCCAGGTCACACCTGCATGGCCAATAAGGATCCTGGCGTGGGTAAACTCCTGAGCAATCGGAGCCAGCCTGAGCGGCCCACAGTTCGGATCCGAATCCCATGTATGCACCAGGACGATCGCCCGAGTCTGATTGGCATAGTCCCAAACCGGCCGGTAATGAGGGCCGGTCACGGGATATTTGTGCAGGTCTGGATGAAGCTTGATAAGGGGCGGAGTATGAAAGTCGGTCCAGCGCTCCAATTCATGAAGGGCCTCGCCCGGCGGATTGGGATTTACCGTGATGTACCCACGAAAGCGTTGGGGATATTGCTTGAGCGCTTCCGCCACTTCAGCATTGCCCCGCGGGCAGTCGTTACAGCAAGCCCGGGTGGACGTAATCGCCAGCACTTCGATATTCAGAAGATCCATCACCCTGATCATCTCTGTTGGCGTGTGCTTGTAGGCAGGGAAATCCGGGTGAACTCCTACATGGCCATGGCAATCATAGATTGGAACGGGGGATCTCATTGCAATACTCGGCAGGCAGCGATTCGCGATAACGCTCATCACTCACGACCGGCCTCAGCTCGAACAAGACGGCGTAAATTCCCGCCGGCGATCAAAAGACGTGCCGCATCCGGAACGCGCGCCGTCGCCAGCACGGCCAGTGCAGCGCCGGGTGTATAGAGCGGCAGCCGGCTGCCAAAAACCAGTCGATCAGGCCCAAACCGCTCGACAAAGGCTTCGATCTGCCGGTGAGCCACATAGGTTGAGCTGTCGAAGTACAGGTTCGGATGACGTTGAAGCAATGGAAAAAGATAACGGTCGGCGCGGTAACCAATCTCCAAAAGGAGTATCGGCAGTCGCGGGAAGTTTTCAAGTATTGAGGCAAGCGAATTCCACTCAATACCTTCTCGAGCGATGAGCGTGAGAATTGCATTAGCCTGGAGATATTCGAAAAGCTCTCCCGCGCACCAAGGCGCGCTGGAGAAATTGTGCTTGAGCGCTCCAAAGAACAATCGAACCGCAGCGGGCTGGCGCGCCGCGAGCTTACGAATGGAATCTGAATCCGGCAACGCAGCCCAGGCCGGCGTCAAGCGCGCGGCAAATTTGTCCGCATCTTGCGCCAGCGCCTTGTTGCCTTCTTCCGCATCGTATTCTTCGGCTGCAAAATGCGAAACCAGCGCTTGCCGGATCCCAAAACGATCCAGCTCATTGATCAGGCTCGGCGCTTCCAACGCCAACTCTCCGTGAACACCCGAATGTCCCACCCGCACATTCGCATCGAACACATCCCAGGAAAGCACTTCTTCAAACGCTGGATCAATACTTGATTTCGACAAAGTGATCTCCTTCAGGAATGTGAGAGATGGAGACGACTCCGTCAGAGAAAAAGAGCGGAATCTTCTGATGGTCCAGCGCCACCAAGGTGGGACGCTGCCCGACGCGTAACTTGAGCTTTGCATCTCTCTGGCAGTCGAAATGCCCTACAATCCCGCTTGTATCCCGCCAGAGTGCCATATCCACTCTTGCCGTCGAAGGCTCGACGGAAAAAACCAGTTGATGAGCCACTCTGAGATAACCTGCTTCGGCAGCCAGCAGATCGAGACCTTCCGTGCGCCTGACGAGGGCGATAAGGCTCCCATTGGAATCTATTTCACCCAACGAAGTATCCGCACTGATCGGCAGCCCGAACTTGGTTCGCAGAAGAACCACTCTATCGCCATTGCGAGTCTTAAAGCCGTCACCTGAAGCGATTTCAAACGCAGTAAAGGACACGGTGGTTTCTGAAGACTTGTGGAACTGCATTGCGACCGAAAAATTTGCAGAAATCGTCGGACGCGAATCCAGCCGCAAACTCTCCCGCGGCAGCACTCGATCACGGTCCAGGTTCTCATAGGCATTCTCGGGAATCGGCGCGCGCTGCAGCACCCAATGACGGTTTGCGCCGCCGGCGGTAAGAGAGGCTGATGCGGACCGCGCCTGAATCGTGGCGCCTGCCTGATCCACATGGGCGTGCGTGCCGGGAGGGATATGCAGTAAAAATGTGCAGCGATGGGGAGAAGAGAATTCCAGGTGATCCTGCACAACAAAAATATCCGGCTTGATGAAGAGATATTTGCGCCAGTATTGATTCGGTTTGATACCGTCCCGATAGACAGGAGCGAGATCAGCGGCGAGATAATCAATTCCGGTTGAAAAGACATGCCTGCTAAATTTCGCATGCCTTCCAAAAGCGCTCCAGTAACGACCGTCATAGTCTTCTTGGCTGAAAGAGTCACCATCCACAACCACCGTATTGTGCCCCGGTGCCTGGGTGAAGTAACTGGCATATCGAGGGTCTTTGTAGTAATCCGCGTATCCCGCTTCTGCGATCAGTTTTTGCCCGAATGCCGCCACTTGAAAAGTTCCCTGGTCATGATGCTCATGATTAAACCAGGGCCCCACGCGAATGGCGATAACCGTTGAGTCAGTGCTCCAGCCGCTGCGCAGCACGGCGCTTCCCCGTAAAGGAAAGAGGCGGGCCAATGACGGCCCCGGAACCAAAGTCCTGGGGCGCGTGCAACAGGCAAGGTCCAGCAGGCCGGGAGCCTCCTCCAAGGTGCGGCCCGTATGATTCAGGCGGATGACGCCCATCAACGTGCTGTTTTTGGCGCTCTCATAGAAGTCCTTGAGTGCAGGATCTCCAGCATTCTCAGCCGGCCAGGCATAGCCGGAGAGCGCTGAAAGTTCCGTTCCGAAATCGCCCGTATCAAGGTACAATCCCGGCTTGAATTCAGCGTAGCGCAACCACCAAAAGGCGCGCATCATCCTCTCCAGACCTTTGGGGCGGATGCCAAGAGCCTGAAGCGCTGCAGCTCCCCACGACATCCCCTCCATGGCGAAGTTCTCATACCCTGCCGGTTCGGCTTCGCTTCCGTCTCCAGGGAAAAGCCCTCGGAGCAGATTCTCGTAAGCCACAATCAGTTCTGCCAGCGCAGAACCGAAGCGACCTTTCCAGTCCGGAATATCACCGGAAAGCGCGACACAAGCCGCAATCGCTCCTCCCACGGAGTTCGCCATGTGATTGCTCGATGCCGTAGGCAGACGGTCATCAAAAAAATAATCCTCAAGCGTGGGATTAATACTGTTTTTCAGGAAGGCTTCCGCAATGCGGCTCTTTTCTTCCGCACTGATTTGATCCGCAATCAGGTCGTACCCTAGTGCAACCCTTTGCGTGAACACGCCAACTTCATAATAAGTATGGAGTCCGTGCGCAACGAACCAGGGCGGCGTCCAAGTGGACCACTGCGAAACCACATTCAGAGCCTTGCGCGCGGTCTCCAACGCTTTCCTGTTGCCGCTCAGCTGAAAGTCGAGAGCATTGAAGGCGATGGCGTCGCTATACGACTCCATTAACTGAAAGTACTGAACAAGGCCGGGAAATACGGAAACCGGAGAGAGCAATGCAATGTTTTCCCCCGCCCGGGAATTATAAGCTAAGCCTGCGCTAAGCTGCGCGGCCCGCTGATGCACAATTTTCAGGAGCGTGTTCGAGTTGATCTGCGATCGCAGCTGCCCAAGGCGATTGCGTGTGAGAAGAATGCGGGGATGCGGCGGAATGCCGGCCAGTACCAAAAAGCGAAAATCGCATTCTCCTCCGTCACTCCGGACGCGCGCGGACCAAAGCCCCGGCTGCGGTGAGGAATTCACGGTGATGCCGACAGGGGTAGGTTTGAACTGGCTAGCCTGGGCTGGGCCAATCACCTGGCTTGCTGACCTTCGGCCCCGACCGTCATCAATCGAGACGGTTCCGCCTTCATCCCCAACTAACTCCACGGGGATTTGCCGCGAAAAAACTCCTTGGGCGACGGCGATCCCGCTGACCCGCGAAATCTGAAGCGAAGGAGCTTTCAATGGCAGGGTCTTCGGCCGTTCGGCTTTCACCTCGAAACGGCGCAGGGTGAGCCGGTTGTGCGAGCCAAGAATCGGAGAGGCCACGTCCGCTTCGATAACCACCGCCTCTATCGTTGCTCCTGCTTCGCGAACACCCAACTGTTTACCCGTCAGCATCACCTCATGAGCGCCTTGACTTGTGGGAATCGAAGTCATGTATCTGCGCCCGGCGGCAGAGGCAAGCGTCGCCTGCGTTTGCGTTGCCGGTCCACCCATCTCCAAAACATACGTCAATTTAAGGGTTGAGGAAGGCGTCATGCGAAACCTCAACGAACGCAACAATCCCACTCGCAAAACTCTTTGACCGCGGGCGATAACGTCCCGAACCAGCACGCTTGACCCCCCAGAGGTTGTTGTATAAAGCGACGGGTCATAACCTTCGTCCTGAGCGAGCGGATAGCTGATCCAACCGGGAATTCCATTTTGAAAATCCTCTTGAAAACTCCATGGAGCCCATGCTGTCGTTTCGCCGACGGGCGCAACCGCTCCAGGCAGGTTTCCTGGGTCGCACAGAGCAACAAGCACGGCGGACAGAATCGCCACCCCTTCGACAAAATATTTCATAACGATGAATCAGTTGTGAGACTGAATGTCACCCCGATTGGGGGTGCCAGAGTGCCGCGCTTCTTCCCTCTTCGCGAGCCCTGCCAGAGCCGAAGCATGGCGCTGTATCTTCTCGCAGGCGGCGAGAATATCCTCAACCTCTTTCTGCGTGCCCAGGAAGAGGTTGTGTTCAAGCCAAATGCCGTCGCGGCAGACTTTTTCACTTTCCGGGAGAAACAGCGATGTGTAGTCCTGCGGCGCTTTCCATTCCCTGCACGGGCAGGGAGAGCGTCTGAAAACCGGATTATGGTACAAGGGGTACGGATACGTCCGTTGCGCCGGGATGCCTTCCGCCTGGAGGGCGCGAAGAAACAGATCACGCGAAATTCCCCCAAACTGCGCCGGGTCATAGCGTAACGTAATCAGGTAATAGGGCTGACGGTCCGCGCGGGGATCATCCTCCGGCATGCTCAATCCGGGAATGGCGAGCAACTGCTGCCGGAAATATTGAACGTTCCTTTTGCGAATCTCCGACTGCTCGGGCAACTTGCGCAGTTGCGCGCAAAGAATCGCCGCCTGGAAACCGGTCAGCCGATAATTGCTGCCCAGCGTGAAGTGTTCGTACCAGCCCCCGTCCTTCCGTCGGCCCTGATTGCAGTAGCTCCACAACCGGGCAGCAAGATTTGAATTGTTTGTCACCATGATGCCGCCTTCCCCTGACGTTACCAGCTTGAAAGCCTGAAAGCTGAAGGTTCCTGCGCTTCCAAAGTTCCCCACCGGCACGCCCCGCCATCTTGCTCCGTGCGCGTGAGCGGCATCTTCAATCAGCGCCAGATTGTGACGGTCCGCAATCATTCTCAGGGCGTCCACGTCAGCCGGCTGCCCGCCAAAATGAACTGCAATGATGGCTTTGGTGCGTGGTGTGACGGCAGACTCGACAGCCGCGGGCGAAAGATTTAGCGTTACCGGATCAATATCTGCAAACACCGGAGCCGCATGACAGAGCAGCACTGAGGTGGCCGTCGCGATGAAGGTAAAGGACGGGACAATAACCTCATCCCCGCATCCAACTCCCAAGGCGCGCAGCGCGGCCTCGAGCGCCACGGTTCCATTCGCACAGGAGATCGCATGGCGAACCTGGTGCAACTCCGCGAAAGCGGACTCAAATTCCTCAACCTTCCCGTTATAGCCTCCCCAGGAACTGCTCTTGAGCACTTCCCGCAGCGAACGCTCTTCGTCTTCGCCGTAAACCGGCCAGGGTGGGAAAGGAACCTTGCGAACCGGGACGCCGCCAAGAATTGCCAATTCCATCGCGGATCAAACCTCTGGTTTCTGACTCCCAAAAGGAACTTTTTTATGAGGCGGGCGCTGCTCTGGAAGCCCTGGCCACATACCCGCGCAAAGTTGAAATCTGTGCGCAGGCCTCTTTCAGGGCCGTGGCTACTTCGTGGTCCTTTTCCGGCTGCAGCCGGACTGCCGGCGCGGAGATGCTGAGGGCGGCAATCACGTTTCCCTCTCCGTCCAGAATAGGCGCGGCCAGACAACGAATGCCGCGCGAGTCTTCCTCGTTATCCACTGCATACCCTTGCGCGCGCACACGACGGAGTTCCTGAAAGAAAGCTGAACGCATCCGAATCGTATGCGGCGTAAAAGCCTGTATGGGCCGCCGCTTGAGGATAGACTCCACTTGCGCCCGCGGCAGGCAGGAGACCAGGCACTTGCCGAGCGCTGTTGAATGTACCGGGCTGCGCATGCCCGCATGCGCGGCCAGGCGAAAAACCTGCGGGCTTTCCATTACGCGAAGATACAAAACCTCGTCGCCATCCAACACGCCCAGATTCACTGTTTCCTGGAAGCGATGCAGTAGTCCCGCCATGAAGGGCCCTGCCTGGGCGGCCAGATCGGATTCAGGCCGCAACGGACCCGACAGCCGGGCCAGCCGGCTCGAGATGGAATACCGCCCGTCCGCGCCCTTTTCCACATAACCCAAACGCTCCAGCGTGAAAAGAATGCGAAATACGGAACTCTTCACCATCCGCGTCCGTGCTGCAAGGTCGGCCAGACGCAGGTTGCGTTGCCCGCGAAACGCTTCGAGCACCAGCATGGTCCGTTGGATCACGGCGATGTAATTATTGGCCGGCATCTTCCTCTCGCCCTCTCAGAGCGCTCAGTCTAGCAGCCTCGGGTCAGGATGTACAGAGAAATTTGAAGTGTGTTCTATCTATCAGAACGCTCCATGATTCTTTTTAGTTTGACGAAACTAGCCTGATTTGGGCTTGACAAATCGAAAGCAATGATCCAAGAATGTGTTGGCCTAAAACATTGTTCTATCTGATAGAACATCAATCATTACTGGCTGTGGGCACGGAGGGACCTATGAGACTCTTATTCAAGGGCATCACGTTTGTGGTGGCTTGCTTTAGTTTTGTTCTGCTCGCAAGCCTCCCGATAAAATCGCAGAGCCAATTCGGCGCGACGGGTACCGTGCTGGGACATATTCAGGATTCTTCCGGAGGCGCAATCCCCGGAGCGAAGGTGACGCTACGCAACACTCAAACCGGCATCAGTCGGACATTCACCACCAGCAATGTTGGCGACTATGTTTTTGTGAATGAGTTTCCAGGCACGTATGTTGTGACGGTCGAAAAGAGCGGATTTATCACGGCGACCACGGGAGGATTGATTCTTCACGTGGGTCAGACTTTGCGGCAGGATTTCACGCTGCAAGTCGGTTCCGAGACACAGCGAGTGACCATCAGCGCTCAGGCGCCCATGCTCCAGACGGACAACGCTGCCATCGGATCGGTGGTTAACTCGCGGACGATTGCTGCCTTACCGTTGAATGGTCGAGATTACACGACGCTGATCGCGATCAATGCCGGAGTAACCCAGCCTTCCGGAGGCATTCAAGCGAGTATCTTTGACCCACACGGCCTCAATCCCAGTTGGTCCATGTCCAGCATCGATGGCGCACGCCCGGCTTCGATCAGTTATCTCGTTGATGGCATCACGGACAGCGATCAGTTCTTTGCCAAGTCCATCAGTTTAATTTCGGCGGACTCGATTCAGGAATTCAAGCTTCAAAACGGACTCTATTCCGCAGCGTACGGCGCCGGATCGGCGCAGGTGAACGTGGCCCTCAAATCGGGAACGAATCAGCTCCACGGCACAGCCTATGACTATTGGAGGAACTCAGCTCTGCAACCCGACAACGCCATCATTGCCGCCCTGAACGCCCGGAACGGAAGCCATACCCCGGTGGTAAGCCCTTTCAACCAAAATCAATTCGGTTTCACGCTGGGCGGGCCGATGGTGTTCCCTCGAATCTACAATGGGCGCGACCGCACGTTCTGGTTTGTGGGCTACGAAGGGGGACGCCAGATTTCCGGCGGCGTCTCACCGGGATTTGCCCAGCTTCCTACAACCCAAGAGCGCAACGGCGATTTTTCAGATTGGCCCTATCCAATCGATAATCCCGCGACAACAGGCTCCGTTCCGGCCACTACGGATAATCCCGCCGGGCGTGTTCCATTTCCCAACAACACGATCCCTTCCACTATGATCAGCCCGATCGCCCAGAAGTGGCTGAATTATTTTCCGACGCCCAACATTTCTTGCCAGTTGCCGTGCCTGAACTTCTCCAAGGTCGTGAAGAGCACCATCACCACGGACACCGTGAATGGCCGGGTGGATCACCAACTCACCAGCCGGGATCGACTCACGGGAACGGTCATTGTTTCGCGCGACGTGCCCTATAGCCCTTCCATCCTCCCCGCGAGTTCCAGCACATCTTTTTCTCGCACGCGCATGGTGGGCCTCGACTACATTCGTAACCTGACACCCAATTCGATCAATGACTTTCGCGCCGGTTATAACCGCGAGAATTTCCATGAGGGATCGGTCACCGCCTTTGGCCCTAACCTCTCCCAGCAACTCGGCTTTTTAAATACTACCCCTCTGCCGGCTTTTTATGGTCTCCCTGGCCTCAGCCTAGGCGACGGGTATTCAGCCCCAGGCAACAATAACAACGGGTACAGCCAGAAAGAGAACATCTTCGAATACGCGGATAATTACACTCTTATCCACGGCAAGCATACGTTAACTTTCGGGGCCGACATCCGGCGCTACCAACTTCAGGATCTCGACGGATTTACCGCGAATGGACAGGTCAACGCCACCGGCGCCTATACCGCATCAGATCCCAAAGCCGCCGGGCGCCCTGGTCCGACAAGTGGAAATGGCTTTGCCGATTTCCTGCTGGGATATCCCTTCTCGGTCATTCCAGCCTTGCCACTGGCGAGTGACATCTACAACGTTCGGTCCACGGATTGGAATTTCTTCGCCCAGGATGATTTTCGCATTACGCCTCGCGTGACGGTGAATCTAGGCCTGCGCTACGAAATTCCGGAGGCGCTGCACAGCATTACAAATGATGGCTCCGTGCTCAACCTGGCGACACCGGGAGGAGGAGTGATTTGGGCTAGCAAGTCGTATGTAACGCCACTCCAGGGCGCGCCGAGAGCAAACATCTATTACCAATGCTGTGTTTCCAATGAGCTCGTACCCACTCACTTCCGAGATTTTTCGCCACGCATCGGCTTGGCGTGGCGGCCGTTGTCCCATAACGACCGGCTGGTTTTGCGGGCCGGTTATGGACTGTTTTATGGCATCTACATGCGCTTCTACGATGGAGCGAATTATGACAGCAACATCCTGTCTCTGGTTTTTCCGAATCCTAACTATCCGGAAGCTACGGGATTTGAGAAAAGCTCCCCTCTGGCTTTGAACACCTTGTGGCTCCCGCCGGTCACGCTTTTACCTACCACGATTCCTCCGCCCTACGCGTTTGGAATTCAGACCGAATGGCCCAACAACAAAGACCCTTATGACCAGCAGTGGACCTTGGACGCGCAATACGAGTTTTCTCCCACAGTAATGTTGGACGTGGGCTATGTGGGGGGACACTCGCTTAACTTGCCGTACCAGTGGCACTTTAACGAGGGCTTTCTTCCCAAGGTTGCTGGCGATCCGTGCAACGTCATCCAAGACCGTTCGCTCGCCTCCGCCACATGCCTAGCCGACCCCAACTTTCAGCCGATTGATACGCGCGTTCCCTTTGCAAATCTTTCTTCGGGCAGCTATGCAAACGCCAATATCCTCTGGTCCAATTACAACGCCTTGCAGATTCGCCTTGAAAAGCGCTTTTCGCAAGGCTTTCAGTTTGATGCCAACTACACCTGGTCGAGGACTTTTGATCTTGGGTCTGAAATCGCACAGTTCGGCGGCCAAATCGCGAACTTCATCCAAAATGCCCACGATCTTGCCGCCGATTATGGCCCGGCGGCGTTCGATCAGCCCCAGCGGTTTGTTCTGAGCTATCTTTACGAGGATCCGATTGGGAAAGGCAGGAACATTGATCTAGGGTGGGCTAATTGGATTCTGGGTGGTTGGCAAACCAGCGGCATCGTGACTTTCGCGAGCGGTCTGCCTTTCACCGTCGGCTGTTGTCCGCGTTCAACTCCTGTCAATCAGACAGGAAATATTTTCGGAAACAGGATTCGAGCCAATCTGGTCGGTAATCCCAAGGCAGGCACCCAGACGGTGTTACAATGGTTCAATCCAGCTGCATTTGCCGTACCGGAAGCGGGGACTTTTGGCAACGTGTCGAGGGATTCGCTCCGAGGGAGCTCAGTCCATGAGGGAGATATTTCCTTCATGAAGAACTTTCAGGTTACGGAACGACACACGCTGCAATACCGTTTGGATATTTTCAACGTGTTTTCGAGCCGATACGCGTTCCCGCATCTTCCCAATTCTGTCGTGCAGAGTAGCCCCGTGGGGTGTACACCCGGGCCTGCAGGAAATTGCGCCTTTGGATCCTTGGTTCCTCTGAACGGGTTGGGCGCGCTAAACCTGTGGAACCCGCGCGTCCTCCAGATGTCGCTGCGGTATAGCTTCTGAGCCGCAGTCGTGACGTATGGCGCAAGACTCCTTGGTTCGGGGTCTGCGGTTTTGTGGGCTCTTAGAAGTGGCAAACCTCATGCGCATCTACGTATAGCCTCTTGCGCTAGATCAACACCTCGCGATTTTCGAACATGGCGATTCTGTTATCGGCTGACTCCATCGCTCTGCAAGGAAAACTGTCTCATTTGTCGCGCTTGTCTCCTTTGTCTCACTGCGAACTGCTATGCTGACCGCTCGATGGGGATGTCTTCCAACCTTCCACTACGAGCCGTTGAAGCTTATTCCCAAGCGCTGGTATTAGACTGCAATTGGCGATCGCAAGCCTTTTTCTGTGGATGCTGTCGAGCCATGATCGGAGGGATTGGAGCAACAAAAATTTTTCCCGCGAACCCTAATCGGGCTTTAAAATCAATAGCCGATCCTTGGAGAGGCCAAAGAATTCAGCAACCTGTGGAAGGAGGCAGGCGCAATTTTGACGCATCTATTTTTTGCGGAACGAACCCTAAGAGCGCCTCCTAAATTTCACGGAGTGAAAGGTGTAGTGGATGCGAAGGGGTGGTGGAAAGCATGCCGGAGATAAGGTAACGACGGCAATGGATAGCGGGAGGGAGGGGCTCAGCGGCCCTGGCCGGAGATACGGCAAGGTCAACGCGCCCCCGTCAACTCTTCCACCCCATGGAGCCAAACCGTGACTCGACGCGAATTCTTGAACTCTTCGCCAGCGATCGCAAGCAATGTTCAAAAAACTACTGACGATGGCTAGCCCCTGTCAACGCCGCGGGAGTTCAAAGGCGCGACCGAGTTTGGAGAAACACCGAGCGGTTGATGCTGGCTGTGCAGAATGTATAATGGTCATCATTTGGGCCCCTGTTGCGCCGGAAGGCTGGAGTTCAACCAACTCGCATGAAAGCGTTTCTATCCCACTCGTCAGCGGACAATGCTCTTGCAACCCGGCTGTTCAGATTCATGCGCGATCAAGCCGTCGACGTCTGGTTCGACAGAGTCGAGCTTAGGCCGGGAGACTCCCTGCTGGGCGAGATCGGCGCCGGGATCGAATCCGCAGATTTTCTTCTGGCACTCCTCACCGAGAAATCGGTGGCGTCTCCATGGGTTCAGAAAGAATTGACCATTGCGCTGAACAGAGAAATCTCGGGCAAGAAGCCGCGCGTGATTCCGCTGGTTGTGGAGCCATGCCCGGTGCCGACCATTGTGTCTGACAAGTTGTATCTCTCCATTCGGAGCAACCAGGCTGACTTTCCGGACCTCATTCCCGCTCTCTTCCGCGACTCCTTTATTCTTGACCTTCCACTTTCCCCCGAATTGACTCTCAACAGAGAACCCCTGCGCTCCGAGTTATACGAGTTCACGCGCAGTAGATTTCTATCCCTGCAGGCACGGATCGATAATCACGGCTTTAACGAGAGGGTCAAGGAAATCTGCATGCGCACTGTCGCGGAGGTGACTCAGGGCCAGGACCCTCACAAAGAAAGCGTGGTGCGCCAGATCAAGGGCATTTCAGACGATTTTGATCTTCACCTTCCCTTGTTCTGGACCAATCTCGCAGGCTCCCTCTCCGTCCTGTGTCAGGTTATCTTCAAAAAGTTTGGGAAGAACCTGGCCGCCCTGGATTTCGCAGTGCCGGGCGTGGCCAATACCATTGGTTTTGCCCTGTACAATCTCGGGAGGCGCTTGCGCAGCGCAATCTTCAGCAGCTTTGCGGAGAAGTTCGGCGAACGCGAAATCGCCGTCTGGATCTCAAAGATTGACCAGTATGCCAGCCCCGAGGAATTCGTTGCTCGCCTCGCCAGTTCCGGAAGCGCAGAAGCGATGGTTGATGTGGAACTCGTGGGAGATAAGCAAAGGCGGGTCACAGACACTCGTTTCCAGTTGCCGTCCTCTGAAATCGACTTACAGGTATTGGCCTTCGGAGCGAGCCCGGCTACGGAGATCTTCGACACCACATGGTATGAAGTATGCGTGCCTCAGATCATCGTGCGCAATTTGACATGGACCGTGTATGGGCTCGGCAAGCCCCTTCATGAGCTTGACTATACGCTTGGACTCACTCCCGAAGACTACACCCGAATGGGGCTCGCGTAAGTAGGAGACATGGCTGATTGGCTAGCTCCTGATTGAGGATTCTTCGCGCGATTACAGATCCACCCCTAAGAAAAACCATTGATGGCAGCCACCAACGATCCCTCTTGACATCGCGGGGGGGGGGGTTTGATAAATTGGGCATAGATTCATTGCCTTCGGAGGTTCAGTCATGCCTTCCCGCAACATGTTGGCAACCATCGTTGGGTTGTTGCTGCTCGTGCTGAGCGTTGCAATCCGACTCAGGGCACAATGCAGCTTTGGAGGTTACGAAAACTATGGAAACCTGGCTCAGCGTTACTGCCAGATTTGACCTGCCCCCGTTCTTTGGTCCAATCATAATGTGAGTTCCTGGGTTGAAGTCAACTCCTGGGTTGGGAGGGCGAGGGGCGTGGGGGGAGACGCCCCTCGCGCCGCCGCTGCGAACTC
>Ga0070741_10005574_pt1 | contig 27794 bp, 26 predicted proteins | sample Coa_R1_4_FD_66440 | JGI IMG/M metagenome (GOLD analysis project Ga0070741, IMG submission 66440) | Surface soil microbial communities from Centralia Pennsylvania, which are recovering from an underground coalmine fire - Coalmine... | ecosystem: Environmental > Terrestrial > Soil > Unclassified ...
CCGGCGCGTGCCGTCGGCGCGCTGCTCGGATTCGATCGTGATCGCGAGCGCCGGGCAGATCGCCTCGCACAGCTTGCACGCGATGCAGCGCTCCTCGCCGTTCGGATAGCGGCGCAGCGCGTGCAGCCCGCGGAAGCGCGGGCTCGCCGGCGTCTTCTCCTCGGGGAACTGGATGGTGATCTTGCGCGCGAACAGGTTGCGCCCGGTGAGCGCCATTCCCTTCAGCAGCTCCAGCAGGATGAAAGTCTTGAAGAAATCGCGGATCTTATGGAGCATGGTCTATCGCCACGGCGACCACGGCGTCTGCATCCAGGCCGCAATTACGACCAGCCAGACGATCGTGAGCGGGATGAACACTTTCCAGCCGAGCCGCATGATCTGGTCGTACCGGTAGCGCGGGAAGGTCGCGCGGAACCACAGGAACATCGTGACCATGACGAACACCTTCAGGACCAGCCACACGAAAGCCGGCACGGCGTTGGTCAGCGCGCTGTCGAGGGGCGCCGCCCAGCCGCCGAGGAACATGATCGTCGCGAGCGTCGCGACCAGGATCATGTTCATGTACTCGGCCAGGAAGAACAGGGCGAAGGTGATCCCGGAATACTCGACATGGAAGCCCGCCACGATCTCGGACTCCCCTTCCGCGACGTCGAACGGCGCGCGGTTCGTCTCGGCCGTCCCCGAGATGAAGTAGACGAGGAACATCGGCAGCAGCGGCAGCCAGTTCCACGAGAGGAAGTTGATGCCCTTGTCGGCGAACCACCCGCGCTGCTGCGCCGCCACGATGTCGGTGAGATTCAGGCTCTGCGACACGAGGAGAACGCACACCAGCGCGAATCCCATCGCGATCTCGTAGGCCACGATCTGGGCCGCGGAGCGCATCGCCCCGAGAAACGAATACTTCGAGTTCGACGCCCAGCCGGCGATGATGATCCCGTAGACGCCCATCGACGTGATGGCCATGACGTACAGCAGGCCGGCGTTGATGTTCGCGAGCACGGTCTCCGGGCCGAATGGGATCACGGCCCACGCGGCCATCGCGGGCATCAGCGTGAGGATCGGCGCCGCGAAGAACAGGAACCGGTTCGCGCCGGTCGGGACGATGATCTCCTTCAGCAGCAGCTTCAGCACGTCGGCGAACGGCTGCAGCAGCCCCTTGGGGCCCACGCGGTTGGGGCCGATGCGGACCTGGATGTAGCCGATGAACTTGCGCTCCCAGAGCGTGAGATAGGCGACGCACAGGATCACCGGGATCGAGATCGCGAGAATCAGCAGGACCGTCTTCACCACGAGCCACGCGGGCGGGCCCCAGCTCGTCGAGAGGACCGCGTTCGACCAGTCGGTGAGCGCGCGCATCATGCCCGCTCGACCTCGACCGCGGCGAACATCGGCCCGAGCTCGGCGGTCAGGCGGTGTCCCGCCGCGAGGCGCACGCACTCGGGAGGCAGGCCCTCGTCGCAGCCCGCCTCGAGCACCGCCTGGCCCTCGCCCTGGCGCACGCGCACGCGGTCGCCCGCGGCGAGGCCGAGCCGCTGCAGCGTCGCCGACGACATCCACGCGCGAGGCGGAAGCGCGTCGCGCGTCTTCTGCAGCGAAGGCGCACGGCGGACGATCGGATCGGTGAAATAGATCGGCACGTCGGCGATGCGCTGCAGACCGTCCGCGCGCGGCTGCGGGCCGATCTCGACGCCGCGCAGCGCGTTGTTGAGCCTGCCTGGGATGGACTGCGCCGGGCACGCCTCGTCGCGCACCGCCTCGGTCGAGTCGTGATCGAAGCCCGGCACGCCGAGCAGGTTGGCGAGCACGCGCAGCACCTTCCACGCCGGCCGCGCGTCGCCGAGCGGCTTCACCGCCGCGTTGAAGCCCTGGAGCCGGCCCTCGCAGTTGATGAAGCTTCCCGAGGTTTCGGTGAACGGACCGATCGGCAGCAGCACGTCGGCGTACTCGGTCGCGACGGTGCTGCCGTAAGCGCTCAGCGCGACCACGAAATCGGCCGCACGAAGGGCGCGCATCGCCGCCGCCGGGTCGTTGCAATCGAGCTCGGGCTCGAGGTTCAGCAGCAGGTAGGCCTTGCGCGCCTGCCGCAGCATGGACTGCGCGTTCAGGCCGCGTGCGCCCGGAATGCAATTCGCGAGATAGCCCCCGACGCTGTTCGGGGCGTCGCCCAGGAAACCGAGATTCACGCCGAGCAGCCCGGCGAGCTCGTGCGCGAGCGCGTGCAGCTGCGCGCTCTGCGGATGCTGAACTGCGAGATTGCCGAGGAGGATCATCGCGTTCTTGCCCGCGGCGAGGCTCGCCGCGATCGCCCTCGCCTCGCCGCCCACCGTTACCGCCGATACGGCGGCCGGCGCGGGCTTCTGCGCGATCTCGGCGGCCGCCTTGACGACCTGCGCGAGCGCCTCGGGCAGCGCCTGCGGCGCGACCACGAGCTTGTTCGCGACCGGCATCAGCAGCTCGTCGTCGGCGCAGTGGAGCACGCTGATCTCGGCCCGGCGCTTCGCCGCGCCGCGCAGCCGGGCCGCGACGAGCGGATGGTCCTTGCGCAGGAACGAGCCGACGACGAGCGCCCGGTCGAGCTGGCCGAGATCGGCCACCCGCGCGCCCAGCCAGGGCACGCCGGCGCGCTTGCCGTCGCTCGAGAAATCCGACTGGCGGACGCGGAAATCCACGTTCTCGCTCCCGAGGCCGCGCACCAGCTTCTGCAGCAGGTAGAGCTCCTCGAGCGTCGAGTGCGGGCTGCCGAGCGCGCCGATGCTCTCGGCGCCGTGCCGCGCCTTCGCGTCCTTCAGGCGCGCCGCGACGTGCTCGAGCGCGGGCTCCCAATCGACCTCGCGCCACTTGCCGTTCTCCTTGAGCATCGGGCGCAGGAGCCGCTCGTCGGAGTTCAGGCCTTCGTACGAGAAGCGGTCCTTGTCCGAGAGCCAGCACTCGTTCAGCGACTCGTTCTCGAGCGGCAGGACGCGCATCACCTTGTTGAGCTTCACCTGCACGATCAGGTTCGACCCCAGGCTGTCGTGCGGGCTCACCGACTTGCGGCGCGACAGCTCCCAGGTGCGCGCCGTGTAGCGGAACGGCTTGGAGGTGAGCGCGCCCACCGGGCACAGGTCGATCATGTTGCCGGAGAGCTCCGAGTCGACCGTGCGGCCGACGAAGGAGATGATCTCGGCGTGCTCGCCGCGGCCGATCATCCCGAGCTCCATCACGCCGGCGATCTCCTGCCCGAAGCGCACGCAGCGCGTGCAATGGATGCAGCGCGTCATGTCGGTCGAGATGAGCGGCCCCAGGTTCTTGTTGAGCACGACGCGCTTCTCTTCCGCGTAGCGCGAGCTCGGCTTGCCGTAGCCGACGGCGAGGTCCTGCAGCTGGCACTCGCCGCCCTGATCGCAGATCGGGCAGTCGAGCGGATGGTTGATCAGCAGGAACTCCATGACGCCGTTCTGCGCCTGGCGCGCGTGGTCCGAGCGCGTGAACACCTTCATGCCCTCGGTGGCGGGAGTCGCGCAGGCCGGCATCGGCTTCGGCGCCTTCTCGATCTGCACCAGGCACATGCGGCAGTTGGCCGCGATCGTGAGCTTCTTGTGATAGCAGAAATGCGGCACATAGATGCCGAGCGCGTTCGCCGCGTCCATCACGGTGGCGCCGTTCTGCACTTCGGTCTCGAGGCCGTCGATCGTGACTTTGGGCATGGGATCAGGCGGCCCGGCGCTGCGGGAGGGTCGGCGCGGTCGAGTAGCCCGGCTCGCCCACCTGGCAACGCTTGTGATCGATGTGGTACTGGAACTCGTCGCGGAAATGCAGGATGAAGCTCTTCACCGGCAGCGCCGCGGCGTCGCCGAGCGCGCAGATCGTTCGGCCGGCGATGTTGTCGGCGACGTTCGTCAGCACGTCGAGGTCCTCGTTGCGGCCTTTGCCGTGCTCGATGCGGTGGACCATGCGGTAGAGCCAGCCCGTGCCCTCGCGGCAGGGCGTGCACTGCCCGCACGACTCCTCGAAGTAGAAGTACGACAGGCGCTCCAGCGCCTTCACCATGCAGGTCGTCTCGTCCATGACGATGACGGCGCCCGAGCCCAGCATCGACCCTGCCTTGGCGATCGAGTCGTAGTCCATGTCGGTCTGCATCATGATGTGCGCGGGCAGCACGGGCATGGACGAGCCGCCCGGGATCACCGCCTTCAGCTTGCGCCCGCCGCGCATGCCGCCCGCCATCTCGAGCAGCTTCGCGAACGGCGTGCCGAGCTTCACTTCGTAGTTGCCGGGGCGCGCCACGTGGCCGGACACCGAGAAGACTTTCGTGCCGCCGTTGTTCGGACGCCCCAGGGCGAGGAAGGCGTCGGCGCCGTTGTTGATGATCCACGGGACGGCGGCGAAAGTTTCGGTGTTGTTGATCGTCGTCGGCTTGCCGTAGAGCCCGTAGCTCGCCGGGAACGGCGGCTTGAAGCGCGGCATCCCCTTCTTGCCCTCGAGCGACTCGAGCAGCGCCGTCTCCTCGCCGCAGATGTAGGCGCCGTAGCCGTGAAACCCGTACAGGTCGAAGGAAAATTCGCTGCCGAGAATGTTCTTGCCGAGAAAGCCGGCCGCGCGCGCCTCGGCGAGCGCTTCTTCGAAGCGCTCGTACACGTCCCAGATCTCGCCGTGGATGTAGTTGTAGCCGACGGGAATGCCCATGGCGTACCCGCCGATCGCCATGCCCTCGATGACGATGTGCGGGTTGTAGCGCAGGATGTCGCGGTCCTTGAACGTCCCGGGCTCGCCCTCGTCGGAATTGCAGACGAGGTACTTGGGCCCCTGGTGGTTCTTCGGCATGAAGCTCCACTTCAATCCCGTCGGGAAACCGGCGCCGCCTCGCCCGCGGAGCGCCGACTTCTTCAGCTCGGCGACCACGTTCTCGGGCGGCGTCTTCTCGGCGAGCAGCTTCTTCAGCGCGGAGTAGCCACCGCGCTTCACGTAGTCGTCGAGACGCCAGTTGTCGCCGTCGAGCCCCTTGAGGATCAGGGCGTCGGGACCGTAGTCGAGCATCACTTCGACTCCGCGATGAATTTATCGAGCTTCTCGGGCGTCATGAACGAGAGCATCTTCTTGTTGTTGACGAGAATCACGGGAGCGTCGCCGCAGGCGCCGAAGCACTCGCCCTGCTTGAGCGTGAAGCGGCCGTCGGCGCTGGTCTCGTTCCAGTCCACGCCCAGCTTCTTCTTCAGGTGCTCGGCCGCGTCCTCGGCGCCGGAGAGCGCGCACGGCAGGTTCGTGCAGATGCACAGCTTGTATTTGCCGGTCGCCTCGAGGTCGTACATGGTGTAGAACGTCGCCACCTCGTAGACCGCGACCGGCGCCATGCCGAGATGCCGCGCGACGGCGTCCATCACCTCGGTCGAGAGGTGACCGTGCTCGTCCTGGGCGACGGCCAGCGCCGCCATCACGGCGGAGCGCTTGTGCTCGGGCGGATACTTCGAGGTCTCCCGGTCGATCTTCGCCAGAGCTTCCGGGCTGAGCAGGGTCGCGGCCATCAGCGGTCGACCTCTCCGAAGACGATGTCCTGGGTGCCGATGATGGCGACGACGTCGGCGAGCATGTGCCCGCGCGCCATCTCGTCGAGCGCCGCCAGGTGCGGGAATCCCGCGGCGCGGATCTTCATGCGGTAAGGCATGTTCGCGCCGTCGGAGACCAGGTAGATCCCGAACTCGCCCTTGGGATGCTCGACGGCCGCATAGACCTCGCCCGGCGGCACGTGGATGCCCTCGGTGAAGAGCTTGAAGTGGTGGATCAGCTCTTCCATGTTGCTCTTCATCTCGACGCGCGAGGGAGGAGCGATCTTGTGGTTGTCGGTGATCACGGGTCCCGGGTTCTTCCGCAGCCAGTCGATGCACTGCTTCACGATCCGGTTCGACTGCCGCATCTCCTCGATGCGCACCAGGTACCGGTCGTAGCAATCGCCGTTGACGCCGACCGGGATGTCGAACTCCACGCGGTCGTAAACCTCGTACGGCTGCTTCTTGCGCAGATCCCAGGCGATGCCCGAGCCGCGCAGCATCGGACCGGTGAACCCGAGCGCGAGCGCGCGCTCCGGGGACACCACGCCGATATTGACCGTGCGCTGCTTCCAGATGCGGTTGTCGGTGAGCAGCGTCTCGTACTCGTCGACGTACTTCGGGAACCGGTCGGTGAAGTCCTCGACGAAATCGAGCAGCGAGCCCTCGCGCGCCTCGTTCAGCTTGCGCACGTCGCGGTCGCTCTTGTACATCGACGCCTTGTATTTGGGCATCGCCTCCGGCAGATCGCGGTAGACGCCGCCGGGCCGGTAGTAGGCCGCGTGCATGCGCGCGCCCGACACCGCCTCGTAGACGTCCATCAGGTCCTCGCGCTCGCGGAACGCGTACAGGAACACCGTCATCGCGCCGATGTCGAGCGCGTGCGCGCCGAGCCACAGCAGGTGGTTCAGGATCCGTGTCAGCTCGTCGAACATCACGCGGATGTACTGCGCCCGGATCGGCACCTCGACCCCGAGCAGGCGCTCCACCGCCATGCAGTAGGCGTGCTCGTTCGACATCATCGAGACGTAGTCGAGGCGGTCCATGTACGGAAGCGCCTGGATGTAGGTCTTGTTCTCGGCGAGCTTCTCCGTCGCGCGGTGCAGCAGCCCGATGTGCGGGTCCGCGCGCATGATGACCTCGCCGTCCAGCTCGAGCACCAGGCGCAGCACGCCGTGCGCGGCCGGGTGCTGGGGGCCGAAGTTGAGCGTGTAATTGCGGATCTCGGCCATCAGCGCTTTCCCGGCCCGAGGTCGCCGTACTGGTCCTCGCGGATCACCCGCGGGGTGACCACGCGCCGCTCGATCGTCACCGGCTGGTAGATGACGCGCTTCTGCTCGACGTCGTAGCGCATCTCGACGTTCCCGGAAAGCGGGAAATCCTTGCGGAACGGATGACCCACGAAGCCGTAGTCGGTGAGGATGCGGCGCAGGTCGGCGTGGCCGGTGAAGACGATGCCGTAAAGGTCGAACGCCTCGCGCTCGTACCAGTTGGCGCACGGCCATACCGGCGTGAGCGAATCGAGCAAGGGAAAATCGTCGTTCTCGGCGAACACGCGCAGGCGCAGGCGGCGGTTGTGCGCGAGGGAGAGCAGATGCGAGACGGCCGCGAAGCGCCGCCCGTCCCACGCGCTCTCGCCGAAGCCGGAATAGTCCACGCCGCACAGGTCGACGAGCTGCTCGAAGCGCAGCGACGGCTCGTCGCGGAGCGTCTGCGCCGCCGACAGGTAGTCGGCCGCCTTCACCACGAGCGTCAGCTCGCCGAGCGAATCGGTGAGCGCGGCGGCCCGCTCTCCGAGCGCGGCGCCCAGGGCGGTCTTCAGCTCATCCAGCTTGGGCATTTATCGGGCGATCGTGTTCGTACGCTTGATCTTGTTCTGCAGCTGCACGATCCCGTACAGCAGCGCCTCCGCGGTGGGCGGACATCCCGGCACGTAGATGTCGACCGGCACGATGCGGTCGCAGCCGCGCACGACCGAATACGAGTAGTGATAGTACCCGCCGCCGTTCGCGCACGATCCCATCGAGATCACCCAGCGCGGCTCGGCCATCTGGTCGTAGACCTTGCGCAGGGCGGGCGCCATCTTGTTGCACAGCGTTCCCGCGACGATCATCACGTCGGACTGGCGCGGGCTCGGGCGGAAGACCACTCCGAACCGGTCGAGGTCGTAGCGCGCCGCGCCGGCGTGCATCATCTCGACCGCGCAGCACGCGAGCCCGAATGTCATCGGCCACATCGAGCCGGTGCGGGTCCAGTTGATGAGCTTGTCGATGGAGGTGGTGACGAACCCCTCCTGCATCACGCCTTCTATTCCCATTCGAGCGCCCCCTTCATCCACTCGTAGACGAAGCCGACCACGAGGATCGCGAGGAACACCATCATCGACCAGAAGCCGAAGCTGCCGAGATCGTTGAGCGTGACCGCCCACGGGAATAGGAACGCGATCTCCAGGTCGAACAGGATGAAAAGGATCGCGATCAGGTAGTAGCGCACGTCGAACTTCATGCGCGCGTCTTCGAACGCCTCGAAGCCGCACTCGTAAGGCGACAGCTTGTCGCTGTCGGGACGGTTGGGCGCGATCAGTATGCCCGCCCCGACCAGCGCGCCGCCGAAGACCAGCGCGACGACGATGAAAAGAAGGATCGGAAAATAATTCTCGAGCACGATTCGTTGGGCTTGCCCGGGTTATGGTGCCGACGGAGAGACTCGAACTCTCACGGCTTTCGCCACCGCCCCCTCAAGACGGCGTGTCTACCAATTTCACCACGTCGGCATTGCATCGAGGCGGAGGCCGGCCTCTCAAACATTCGATTTTACTACTTCGGCACCTCGTTTGCCTTCGGCTCCGGCGTCGCGGGCGCCTTGGGCGCGGTCTCGCCGCCCGCCGCCGGCGCCGCGGGTTGCTCCTTCGCGGAATCGATCACCGCGCTCTCGCCGCGCGGACGATGCGAAGCGAGATACGCGAGCGTGAACGTCGTGATGAAGAACACCACGGCGAGGACCGCGGTGCTGCGCGAGAGAAAATTGGCCGAGCCGCTCGCGCCGAACAGGCTGCCCGAGGAGCCGCTGCCGAAGGCCGCGCCCACGTCGGCGCCCTTGCCGTGCTGCAGGAGCACCAGCCCGACGATCGCCATCGCCACGAGCACGTCGATGATCAGGATCAGAGTAAACCAGAAGTCCATGCCGTCCTTTCCCTTGCTGTGCGGCGCTCGGCCGCTCGAGAATCAGTTCCGCGCCGCCTCGCAGATCGCGACGAAATCCGCGGCCGCGAGCGAAGCCCCGCCGATCAGGCCGCCGTCCACGTCCGGCATTCCGAACAGCTCCGCCGCGTTCGCCGGCTTGACGCTTCCGCCGTAGAGGATCGTCAGCTCCTCGCCGATCGCCCGGTCGTGCTTGCGCACCATGCCGCGCAGGAACGCATGCGCCGACTGCGCCTGGTCCCGGCTCGCCGTCCTGCCCGTCCCGATCGCCCACACCGGCTCGTAGGCGAGCACCGATTCGGCGAGCGCCTTCACGCCGGCGCGATCGAGCACCGCCTGCAGCTGCCGCGCGAGCACGGTCTCGGTCTGACCGCTCTCGCGCTCGGCGAGCGTCTCGCCGACGCACAGGATCGGCGTGAGCCCGGAGCGGCGCGCCGCCTCGAACTTGGCGGCCACGCGCTCGTCGGTCTCCGCGTACAGCGTGCGCCGCTCCGAATGCCCGACGATGGCGTAGCGGCATCCCAGGTCCCTCAGCATCGCGCCCGAGACTTCGCCCGTGTAGGCGCCCGAGTCGTGCTCGCACAGATCCTGCCCGCCCCAGCGGATGGCGCTGCCGGCGAGCAGGCCGGCAGCCTGCTGCAGGTACGGGAAAGGCGGGCAGACGGCGTAGGCGACGCGCTCGTCGCCGGACAGCCCGCGCACCACTTCGAGCAGGGCCTGGTTGGTCGCCAGGTTGCCGTGCATCTTCCAGTTACCCGCTACCAGCCTGGCTCGCATTCCGATCGGTCCGAAACGCGTGATTTTATCGGCGCCGGCGCCACGGGTCAAACGAAAATACCGGGAAATTCAGAGTCTTGTCAGCGGGCCGGGACATCCGCGGCAGCCGGCGCGACGCGCAGCCAGAAGGTCACCGGTCCATCATTCGTGAGCGTGACGCGCATGTGCGCCCCGAAGCGTCCGTTCTCCACGGGCGCGTGCGCCGATCGCGCACGCCGGAGGAGATGATCGAACAGGACTTCGGCGCGCTTCGGATCCGCGGCCGAGGAAAAGCTCGGGCGCGTCCCCTTCGCGGTATCGGCGGCCAGCGTGAACTGCGGAACCAGGAGCACCCCGCCCGCGACATCCTTGACCGAGAGGTTCGTCTTTCCGGCGCCGTCCGGGAAGACGCGATAAGCGAGCAGCCGCTCGAGCAGCCGCTCGACCGTCGCCTCGGTGTCCCCCGGCTCGGCGCAGACGAAGACGAGGATCCCGCGCTCGATGGACCCGACGCGCTCGCCGCCGACGTCGACCCGCGCCTCGGCGACGCGCTGCAGCAGGCCGATCATGAGCCGGCTGCGGTCTCGACCACCCTGGCGATGTCGCGCGCGAACGCGCGCACGCGCGTCTCGTCCTTTCCCTCGACCATGACGCGCAGCACGGGCTCCGTTCCGGACGGGCGCAGCAGGATGCGGCCGTCCTTGCCCAGCGCGCGCTCGGCCTCGCTCTTCGCCTGGACGATGGCGGACACGCTCTGCCAGTCGAAGCCGTTCTTCACGCGCACGTTGACCAGCACCTGCGGGAAGAGCGTGAGCCCCGCGCACAGCTTCTCCAGGGTGGACGCGCTCGTCCTGAGCGCCGATAGCACCTGCAGCGCGGATACGATGCCGTCGCCCGTCGTGTGCTTGTCCAGGCAGATGATGTGACCCGAGTTTTCGCCGCCCAGCTGCCATTTCCTCTCGAGCATCGTCTCGAGCACGTAGCGGTCCCCGACCTTCGCGCGCGCAAAGGCGATACCCATCTTCTCCAGCGCGACCTCGAGCGCGAGGTTCGTCATCAGGGTGCCCACCACGCCGGGAACCGGCCCGCCGCGCGAGCGCTCGTTGGCGATCACGTAGAGCAGCTGATCGCCGTCGTAGCTGCGTCCCTCGCGGTCGACCATCAGCACCCGGTCGCCGTCGCCGTCGAAGGCGATCCCAAGATCCGCGCCCTGCGCCTGCACCGCCTCGCGCAGCGCGTCGGGCCGCGTCGCCCCGAAGCCGTCGTTGATGTTGAAGCCGTTCGGCGAAATGCCGATCGCGCTCACCTCGGCGCCGAGCTCGTGAAATACGGGCGGGGCGACGTGGTACGTGGCGCCGTGCGCGCAATCCAGCACGATCCTGAGACCGCGCAGGTCGAGCCGGCTCGGGAACGTGCTCTTGCAGAATTCGATGTAGCGACCTGCGGCGTCGTCCACCCGTTGCGCCTTGCCCAAGCCGGCGGATTCCTTGCATCGCATCGGGCCCTCGAGCTTCTGCTCGATGTCCGATTCGACCTCGTCGGGCAGCTTGCTGCCGTCGGAGCCGAAGAACTTGATGCCGTTGTCCTCGTAAGGATTGTGCGAGGCGCTGATGACGATGCCCGCCTGCAGCCGCAGGGCGCGCGTCAGGTAGGCGATCGCGGGCGTCGGCAGCGGACCCGTGAGCATGACGTCGACGCCTGCCGCGGAGAAGCCGGCCTCCAGCGAGGCCTCGAGCATGTAGCCCGAGACCCGTGTGTCCTTGCCGATGAGCACCGTGGGGTGCTGGGCCGCCGAGAGGCCCGATCCGTGCAGCCGCGCGCGCTGAACCAGCACGTCCCCGGCCGCGTAGCCGAGGCGCATCACGAAATCGGGCGTGATCGGCGACTGGCCGACGCGCCCTCTGACGCCGTCGGTACCGAAGTATTTACGTGGCATTGCCCGGGACTCCTGCGCGGACCGCGCTCCACACGGCGAGCGCGTCCTTGGTTGCGGCGACATCGTGGACGCGCACGATTCTAGCCCCGCCCTCGACGGCCAGCAAAGCGGCCGCGACGCTCGCCGCCTCGCGCTCGAGCGGCGGCCGGCCGGTGATCGCGCCCAGTGTCGACTTGCGCGAGAGGCCCGCGAGCACGGGGTAGCCCAGCGACGCGATCTCGCCGAGCCGCCGCAGCAGCTCGAGATTGTGCGCGGGCTTCTTGCCGAAGCCGAAACCCGGGTCGATCACGATGCGCTCGCGCGCGATGCCGGCCGCCTCCGCCGCGGCGGCGCGCTGCTCGAGGAACGCGCGCACCTCGGCGGCGACGTCGCGGTAGCTCGGGCTCTGCTGCATCGAGCGCGGCTCCCCCTGCATGTGCATGAGGCACACGCCGGCGTCGCTCGCGGCGACGACTTCGACCGCGCCGGGCGCGCGCAGCGCGCCGATATCGTTGATCATGGCCGCGCCTTCCGCGAGCGCGGCGCGCATCACGTCGGGCTTGACCGTGTCGACGGCGACCGGAACGGGCGCGCTGCGCAGATCGCGCAGCACGGGAAGGATCCGGCGCAGCTCCTCGTCGGCCGACACGCCTTGCGCTCCCGGCCGGCTCGACTCGCCGCCGACGTCGAGGAGATCCGCGCCCTCCTCGATCAGCCGGCGGGCGCGCGCGATGGCCTTGGCCGGATCGAGATACTGGCCGCCGTCGGAGAACGAGTCCGGGGTCACGTTGACCACGCCCATGACGAGCGGGCGCCCAAGCTCCAGCCGGAAGCGTCCGCAAGCGAGAACGGCGTGCGCCATGAAGAAAAAGGCCCGAAGCGCGCTTCGGGCCTTGGTGTTATGCCGCCGCCGGCTCCGGCGCCCCGGGCGCCCCGGGCTGGGCCGGCTGCTGCGGCGAATGGGCGGGCTTCGGGGGCCGCGGCGGCCGGCCCTCCATGATGTCGCCGATCTGGTCCGCGTCGATGGTCTCCCACTCGAGCAGCGCCTTCGCCATCATCTCGACCTTGTCGCGGTTATCGAGGATCAGCTTGCGCGCGAGGCCGAACTGGCCGTCGATGATCTTGCGGATCTCGCTGTCCACCCGCTGCAGCGTCGCCTCGGAGACGTTCTTGTGGGTCGTGATCGAGCGGCCGAGGAAGACTTCGCCCTCGTTCTCGCCGTACACCATCGTGCCCATCTCCTCGGACATGCCCCATTGCGTGACCATGCGGCGGGCGATGTCGGTCGCACGCTCGAAGTCGTTCGAAGCGCCGGTCGTCATCTGGTTCATGAAGATCTCCTCGGCGATGCGGCCGCCGAAGAGCACCGCGATGGTCGAGAGCAGGCGCTCGCGGTCCATGCTGTAGCGATCCTCTTCCGGCAGCTGCATGGTGACGCCCAGCGCCCTGCCGCGCGGGATGATCGTGACCTTGTGCACCGGGTCGGTCTTCGGCATGAGGCGCGCGACGACGGCGTGTCCGGACTCGTGGTACGCCGTGTTCCTGCGCTCCTCTTCGGGCATGACCATCGAGCGGCGCTCGGCGCCCATGACGATCTTGTCCTTGGCGCGCTCGAAGTCGTCCATGTCGACCAGGCGCTTGTTCTTGCGCGCGGCGAACAGCGCCGCCTCGTTCACGAGGTTGGCGAGGTCGGCGCCCGAGAACCCCGGGGTGCCGCGCGCGATGATTTCCGCCCTGACATCCGGTGCCAGAGGCACCTTGCGCATGTGCACGAGCAGGATCTGCTCGCGGCCGCGGATGTCGGGCAGCGGCACCACGACCTGCCGGTCGAAACGGCCGGGACGCAGCAGCGCCGGGTCGAGCACGTCGGGGCGGTTGGTCGCGGCGATGACGATCACGCCGGTCGTGCCCTCGAAGCCGTCCATCTCGACCAGCAGCTGGTTCAGCGTCTGCTCGCGCTCGTCGTTGCCGCCGCCCAGGCCGGCGCCGCGCTGGCGGCCGACCGCGTCGATCTCGTCGATGAAGACGATGCACGGGGCGTGCTTCTTCGCCTGGTCGAACATGTCGCGCACGCGCGCGGCGCCGACCCCGACGAACATCTCGACGAAGTCGGAGCCCGAGATCGAGAAGAACGGCACCTTGGCCTCGCCCGCGATCGCGCGCGCGAGCAGCGTCTTGCCCGTGCCGGGGTTGCCGACCATCAGCACGCCCTTGGGGATGCGTCCGCCGAGCTTCTGGAACTTCGAGGGATCGCGCAGAAAATCGACCAGCTCGGCGACCTCTTCCTTCGCCTCCTCGCACCCGGCGACGTCGGCGAAGGTGATGTTGTTGTTCGACTCGTCGATCATGCGCGCGCGCGACTTGCCGAAGGAGAACGCGCCCCCCCGTCCGCCGCCCTGCATCTGGCGCATGAAGAAAATCCATACCCCGATCAGTAGCAGCATCGGGAACCAGGAGACGAAGATGTTCATGAGGAGCGACGGCTCTTCCTCGGGCTTCGCCTCGATCTTCACCCCGTACTTGAGCAGGTCGGAGACGAGCCAGATGTCGCCTGGAGAGTAGCTGGTGACCCGCTTGCCGTCGTTGGTCGTCGCCTTCAGCACTCGGCCCTCTATCAGGACCTTCGCGATGCGCCCGCTTTTCACCTCTTCGATGAACTGCGAATACTCCATCGGCGCCTGCGCCGACTGCCGCGAGCTGAACTGGTTGAACACGGTCATCAGCACCAGGCCGATGACGAGCCAAATTACCAAGTTTTTGAAAAGGTTATTCAACTTCGTCCTTTAGGACCACCGCGGTGAAACGACCATTGTAGCCAAATTCAGAGCCATGCACCGGTCATAGACCACACATCATCCATTGGAACCAGGCGCACGGGTCCCGGTACGGAGTCGCCTCCCCAACAAGTACATCTCGCTCGAGCGTTCGCGCGAGGCGCCGGGCTTGCGCGACGCCACGGTCTCGAAGGCCGTACGCATCGCGCGGAGGAACTCGGGGTACCCGGCGCCCTGAAACGCTTTGACCAGGAAGCTCCCCTGCTGTTTCAGCGCGCGCTGCGCGAAGCCGAGAGCCAGCTCGCACAGCTCGAGACTGCGCGCCTGGTCCGCGTCCGCGATGCCCGATAGGTTGGGTGACATATCCGAAATGACAAGATCGCAGCGCCCGCCCCCGAGCGACCGGTCCAGGGCGGCCACGACCCCGGGATCCCGGAAATCGCCCTGGACGGCGACGACGCCGCCGAGCGGCTCGATCGCGGTGAGGTCGACGGCGACCACGCGTCCCGAGGGTCCCACGCGCTCGGCCGCCACCTGCGACCAGCTACCCGGGGCCGCGCCCAGGTCGACGACCGTCATCCCGGGACGCAGCAGCCGGTCGCGGTCCAGGATCTCGATCAGCTTGAACGCCGCGCGCGAGCGATAGCCCGAATCGCGCGCCCTGCGGACGTAGGGGTCGCGGACGTGCGCGCGCATCCATTCGCTCGACTTCTTGCCCCGGCTCACGTCCTGTTCCTAGAATGACGCTCGCTGAAATCCCTGCCCATCGTGACTCCCCAAGAGCGAAGCCGCCTGCGCGCCCGCGCCCACGCGCTCGATCCCGTCGTAATGATCGGGCAGTCGGGCCTGTCGCCGGGCGTGCTCGTCGAGATCGAGCGCGCGTTGAAGAGCCACGAGCTGATCAAGATCCGCGTCGCGGGCGTCGCGCGCGACGAGCGGCGAGTCATGCTCGACGCGGTGTGCCGCGCGACCGGCGCCGAGCCCGTGCAGCACATCGGAAAAATCCTGGTCGTACACCGCGAGAATCCCGAGCTGAGGAAACCTGCGGCGGCAGCGCCCAAGCCGGTGCGGGCCCGGGTGGCGGTCAAGGCGCGGCGCGCCCGGCCTACTCGTAGCGGACGTCGGTGATCTCGTACCGGCGCACGCCGCCGGGCGTCTGCACCTCGACCGGGTCGCCGGCCGACTTTCCGATCAGGGCGCGAGCGAGCGGCGAGCCGATCGAGACCTTGCCCTGCTTGATGTCGGCTTCGTCGTCGCCGACGATCTGGTAGGTCACCGCCTCGCCAGACTCCTCTTCCTCGAGATCCACCGTGGCGCCGAAGACGCAGCGTCCGTCGGCGTCGACCAGCTTGGGATCGATGATCTGCGCGTTCGCGAGCTTGGATTCGACCTCCTTGATCCGGCCCTCGATGAAGGACTGGCGCTCCTTGGCGGCCTCGTACTCGGCGTTCTCCGTGAGGTCGCCGTGCGATCGCGCCTCGGCGATGGCCGTGATCGCCGCGGGCCGGTCGACGGTCTTCAGGCGGTGCAGCTCCTGGCGCAGCCGCTCGGCGCCGTTGACGGTGACCGGGATCTTTCCCATGACGGCGGACTAGGCGGCGCGGCCGGCGCCGCCGCGGTAAGCGGCCGGGCCGAGGCCGGCGTGCAAGGCCTGGAGACCGTACGGGACCAGCGCATTCATGTGGCGCATGCCTTCGCACGCGGCGCGGGCGCCGGCGATGGTCGTGTAGTAGGTGATGCGCTGCTGCACCGCGCTCGTACGGATCGAGCGCGAGTCCGAGATCGCGCTGCGCTTCTCCTCGACCGTGTTGATGATGAGGTTGACCTCGCCGTTCTTGATCATGTCGACGATGTGCGGGCGGCCTTCGGCCACCTTGTTCACCACCGTGATCGGGATGCCGTGGGTGCCGAGCACCTCGCCGGTGCCGCGCGTGGCGAGCAGGCGAAAGCCCAGCTTCACGAGGTCGCGCGCGACCTCGACCGCTGCCAGCTTGTCGCCGTTGCGCACGCTGATGAACGCCGTGCCCGCGTCGGGAAGCCGGACGCCGGCGCCGAGCTGCGACTTCACGAACGCCTCGCCGAACGTGCGCCCGACCCCCATGACCTCGCCGGTGGACTTCATCTCGGGACCGAGGATCGTGTCCACGCCGGGGAATTTCACGAACGGGAACACCGCCTCCTTAACCGAGAAATAGCCGGGGATGACCTCGGCCTTCACGCCCTGTTCGTCGAGGCTGCGCCCGACCATGCAGCGCGCGGCGATCTTCGCGAGCGGCACACCGGTCGCCTTGCCCACGAACGGCACGGTGCGCGAGGCGCGCGGATTGACCTCGAGCACGTAGACGACGCCCTTCTGGATCGCGAACTGGACGTTCATCAGGCCGACGACGTTCAGCGCGCGGGCAAGCTCCACGGTCTGCTTGCGAAGCTCGCGCTCGGTGTCGGCCGAGAGCGAGTAAGGCGGCAGCGAGCACGCCGAGTCGCCCGAGTGCACGCCGGCCTGCTCGATGTGCTCCATCACGCCGCCGATGAAGACCCGCTTGCCGTCCGACACCGCGTCGACGTCGACCTCGGTCGCATCGTTGAGAAAGCGGTCGAGCAGCACCGGCGAGTCGTTCGAGACCTTCACCGCCTCGCGCATGTAGCGCTCGAGCGCCCCCTGCTCGTGCACGATCTCCATCGCACGCCCGCCGAGCACGTAGCTCGGGCGCACGACGAGGGGATAGCCGATCTCCTCCGCCAGGCGCAGCGCGTCGCTCTCGGTGCGCGCGGTGCGGTTGGGCGGCTGCTTCAGCTTCAGCCGGTCGATCAGCTGCTGGAAGCGCTCGCGGTCCTCGGCGACGTCGATCATGTCGGGGCTGGTGCCGATGATGGGCACGCCGTTCGCCTCGAGGTCGCGCGCGAGCTTGAGCGGCGTCTGCCCGCCGAACTGGACGATCACGCCGAACGGCTTCTCCTTGTCGACGATCTCGAGCACGTCCTCGAGCGTGAGCGGCTCGAAGTAGAGCCGGTCCGAGGTATCGTAGTCGGTCGAGACGGTCTCCGGGTTGCAGTTGACCATGATGGTCTCGTAGCCGTCCTCGCGCAAGGCGAGCGCCGCGTGCACGCAGCAGTAGTCGAACTCGATGCCCTGGCCGATGCGATTCGGCCCGCCGCCCAGCACGACGACCTTCTTGCGATCGGACGGCTGCGACTCGCATTCCTCCTCGTAGGTGGAATACATATACGCGGTCCGGGTCGCGAACTCGGCGGCGCAGGTGTCGACGCGCTTGTAGACCGGCCGGATGCCGAGCGCGCGCCGGCGCTTGCGCACCTCGGCCTCGCTCGATTGCAGCAGCTTCGCGAGGCGCCGGTCGGAGAAGCCCTTGCGCTTCAGCGTACGCAGCATCGCGGCGTCGAGGTCCCCGAGCTTGCGGTCGTCGAGGTCCATCTCGATCTTCACGATCTCCTCGATCTGCGCGAGGAACCAGGGGTCGATGCGCGTCAGCTTGTGGACCTCTTCCAGCGAGAAGCCGTTCTCGAACGCGTCGCCGACGTACCAGATGCGCTCGGGCCCGGGCTCGCCCAGCTCCTTCTCGAGCTTCTCGCGGTCGGTCGTTTTCTGGTTCAGGCCGTCGACGCCCACCTCCAGGCCGCGCAGCGCCTTCTGGAACGACTCCTGGAAGGTGCGGCCGATCGCCATCACCTCGCCCACCGACTTCATCTGCGTCGTCAGCCGGTCGTTCGCCTGCGGGAACTTCTCGAACGCGAAGCGCGGCACCTTGGTGACGACGTAATCGATGGTCGGCTCGAACGATGCCGGCGTCGCGCCGCCCGTGATCTCGTTGCGCAGCTCGTCGAGCGTGTAGCCCACGGCGAGCTTCGCGGCCACCTTCGCGATCGGGAACCCGGTTGCCTTCGACGCGAGCGCCGACGATCGCGACACGCGCGGATTCATCTCGATGACGAGCATGCGGCCGTCGTCCGGGTTGATCGCGAACTGCACATTCGAGCCCCCGGTGTCGACGCCGATGACGCGCAGCACCGCGATCGAAGCGTCGCGCATGATCTGGAATTCCTTGTCCGTGAGCGTCTGCGCCGGCGCGACCGTGATCGAGTCGCCCGTGTGCACGCCCATGGGATCGAGGTTCTCGATCGAGCACACGATGATGCAGTTGTCCCTGCGGTCGCGCACCACCTCCATCTCGAACTCTTTCCAGCCGATCACCGACTCCTCGATCAGCAGCTGGTGCGCGGGCGAGGCGTCCAGCCCGCGCTCGCAGATCGCGACGAACTCCTCGCGGTTGTAGGCGATGCCGCCGCCCGAGCCGCCCAGCGTGAACGACGGCCGGATCACGACCGGGAAGCCGATCCCCGCCTGCACCTGCAGCGCCTCCTCGATCGAGTGCGCGAGCTGCGAGTGCGGGCATTCCAGGCCGATCTTCGCCATCGCCTGCTTGAACTTGTCGCGGTCCTCGGCGGTGTCGATCGCCTGCGGGCTCGCGCCGATCATCTCGACGCCGTGCTTCTCCAGCACTCCGGCGCGCGCGAGGTCGAGCGCGCAGTTGAGCGCGGTCTGCCCGCCCATCGTCGGCAGCAGCGCGTCCGGGCGCTCGCGCTCGATGATCGCCTCGAGCATCTGCGGGTTGATCGGCTCGATGTAGGTGACGTCGGCGAGCTCCGGATCGGTCATGATCGTCGCCGGGTTGGAGTTGACCAGGATCACCTTGTAGCCCTCGGCGCGCAGCGTCTTGCACGCCTGCGCGCCGGAGTAGTCGAACTCGCACGCCTGGCCGATGACGATCGGGCCCGCGCCGATGATCAGGATGCTGCGGATGTCGGTGCGCTTCGGCATCTTAGGCCGCGTCGCGGCGCTCGCGGTACTTCTGCATCATGTCGGCGAAGCGGTCGAAGAGGTACCCGATGTCGTGCGGCCCGGGGCTCGCCTCGGGGTGACCCTGGAAGCAGAACGCCGGGCGGTCGGTGCGCGCGAGGCCCTGCAGGCTGCCGTCGAAGAGCGAGACGTGCGTCGCGCGCACATTGGCCGGAAGCGTCCCCGGATCCACGGCGAAACCGTGGTTCTGGCTGGTGATCGCCACGGCGCCCGTGTCGAGGTCCTTCACGGGATGGTTCGCGCCGTGATGACCGAACTTCATCTTGACGGTCTTCGCCCCCGAGGCCAGACCCATGAGCTGGTGTCCGAGGCAGATGCCGAAGGTCGGGATGCCGCGGTCGATGATCTCGCGGATCGCGCGGATCGCGTAATCGCAGGGCTCGGGATCGCCCGGACCGTTCGACAGGAACACGCCGTCGGGCTTCAGCGCGAGCGCCTCGCGCGCCGGAGCCTGCGCGGGCAGCACGGTGATGCGTGCGCCGCGCTCCGCGAGCATGCGCAGGATGTTGCGCTTGATGCCGTAGTCGTAGGCGGCGATATGGAAGCGCTCGCGCCCGGCGCCGGCGTAACCGCGGCCGAGCGCCCAGCCGCCTTCCACCCATTCGTACGGCTCGCGCGTGCTCACCACCTTGGCGAGATCCATCCCGGCCAGGCCGGGGAAGCCGCGCGCGGCGTCGAGCGCGCGCCGCTCGTCGACCGCGCCGGCCATGACCGCCCCGTTCTGTGCGCCCTTCTCGCGCAGGATCCGGGTGAGCCGGCGCGTGTCGATGTCCGCGATCGCCACGACGTTGCGCTCACGCAGGAACTCGGGGAGCGGTTGCTCGGCGCGCCAGCTCGAAGCCACGAGCGGCAGGTCTCGGATCACCAGGCCGGCGGCGAAGACCTGCCCCGATTCGTTGTCCTCGCGGTTCGCGCCGGTGTTGCCGATGTGCGGGTACGTCAGTGTGACGATCTGCCGACAGTAAGACGGGTCGGTCAGGATCTCCTGGTACCCGGTGATCGCGGTGTTGAAGACCACCTCGCCCGCCGACAGCCCGTCCGCGCCGATCGAGCGGCCGCGGAAAACGGTCCCGTCGGCGAGCGCGAGCACGGCGGGCGTCTGGGCGGCGGACAAGGCGGGCGTCCTCGGGGTGTAGATGTACAAAGCGGGATCGGCTTGCGCGGATCCCGCTCTCGGTTAAGCCACGAAATTATACCCGTAAGGCGCTGTTGCATCAATCGCTTTGGCGGTTCTTGGCGTGGATGTTGCTTACGCTTGCAACGGTGTCACAATGAGACGGCATCCGGGCTTCCGGACGCCGAACGAACAAGGAAGGACCCGACGGGGTCCCGCTAAGAAGAAATGTCGGACGCCCCCGCGAGCGCGCTTTTGAGCGCGCTCTCCAGCTCGGACTTCCTGCCGCAGCGGGTGTCGCTCCTTTACCGGCTGTCGGGCCGTGACACTGTCGCGATTCTGCCCGCCTCGCTCGTCGTCGCCTTCGGCCTGTGGGGCAACATCGAGGATGCCATGCTCGCGGCATGGCTGGTCTGGCTGCTGCTCGCGAGCCTCGCGCGCCTCGGCCTCGGACGCGCGTACCGGGTCCGCCGCCCCGGCCCCGCGGCCGCCGCGCGCTGGGAGGGCTACTTCTGCCTGGCGAGCGCCGCGTTCGGCATGGCGTGGGGGCTCACGGTCCTCGCGCTGTACCCGGAGCGGGGCCAGCTGCACGAGATTCTCGTCCCGTTCCTGATCGGCAGCGTCGCGATGGGTCTGCCCGCGACGCTCGCCCCCAGCCCCAAGGCCTTCGCCTGCCTCATCGCGCCGATCCTCGCGCCGATGATCGGCGTGCTGTTTTCGCAAGGCGGCGCGTTCAACACCTCGGCGGCGATCCTCATCCTGGTCTTCTCCGCCGTGCTGCTCGCGCTCTACCTCTCGTCGCACCACGCGCTGCTCGAGACGCTGCGCTTCGGGCGCGAGAACGAGCTGCTGCTCGAGAAGCTGACGCGCGCCAAGGACCGCCTCGATCTCGCGCTGCGCGCCTCGAGCGTGCTGATCTGGGAATGGGACGGCCGCCGCGGCGACATGATCCTCGACGGCCGCTGGTCCGAGGTGCTCGGGTATCACGAGTCGACCGTGCGCCGCATCGAGGACATCATGCGGCTGTTCCATCCCGAGGACCTGCCGACGCTGCGCAAGGCGCTGGCGGAGTGCATGAAGGGCGCGACGCCCGAATACGCCGCCGAGCACCGCGTCCGCACGCCGTCGGGCGACTGGCGCTGGAGCCTCAGCCGCGGCCGGGTCCTCGAGCGCGACGCCGAAGGGTCCGCGGTACGCATGATCGGCACGAACGTCGACATCGAGCAGCAGAAGCGGGCCGAGGCCGAGCTGCTGACCGCCGTGCAGCGCGAAAAAGAGCTCTCCGAGCTGAAGTCGAAGTTCCTCTCCATGGCGTCGCACGAGTTTCGCACGCCGCTCGCGACCATCCTGTCCTCCTCGGAGCTGCTCGAGCGCTACGCCGAGCGCATCGATCCGCAGGAGAAGGCGAACCTGCTGCAGAGCATCGAGTCGGGCGCGAAGCGCATGAACGAGCTGATCAATGACGTGCTCACTCTCGGGCGCGCCGAATCGGGCGTGCTGCGCCTGACGCCCGCGCGCCTGGACCTGCGCGAGCTGTGCGCGCGCGTCATACGCGAGTTCCGGATCGCCCAGGGCCGGTCGCACGTCGTCCGCTTCGACGACCGCTTCGACCTGCCGGCGGTCGAGATGGACGAACGGCTGCTGCGCCACATCCTGGAGAACCTCCTGTCGAACGCGGCCAAGTACTCGCCCGAAAGCAGCGAGATCCTGGTCACGCTCGCGCGCCGCGGCGAAGAAGTCTTCATCGACGTCCACGACCACGGCATCGGCATCCCCGAGGCCGACCAGGCGCTGCTGTTCGAAAGCTTCCACCGCGCGTCCAACGTCGAGAACCGTCCCGGAACCGGGCTCGGTCTGGCCATCGTGCGCAAGGCGGTGGACCTGCACGGAGGAAGCATCTCTTTCAGGAGCGCGCCCGGCAAGGGCACCCAGTTCACCGTCAGCCTGCCGGTGTACTCGCGTGCGGAAGCCATGGCGGCCTCATGAACGCCGCCCTGCCGAGCGAGAAGAAAATCCTCGTGGTCGAGGACGAGGCCGGGATCCGCAACAACATCCTGCTCATGCTCAAGATCGAGCGTTTCGCGGCGGTGGGCGCGGAGAACGGGCGCGTCGCGCTGGAGCTCGCGCGGCGCCACCAGCCCGACCTCATCCTGTGCGACATCAACATGCCGGAGATGGACGGCTTCGCGGTGCTCGAGACGCTGCGCGCCGAGCCCGGCTTCGCCGATACCCCGTTCGTCTTCCTCACCGCGCTCGACGATCGCGCCAGCCTGCGCCGCGGAATGAATCTCGGCGCCGACGACTACCTCACGAAGCCGTTCACGCGCGACGAGCTGATGGCCGCGGTCAACGCCCGGTTGCGCAAGCACGAGACCTCGACGCAGGCTCTGGCCGCGCGGCTGCTCACCAAGGCCGCGAGCCTCAAGGAGAAGTTCCGCGCGCGCACCGTGGGCGAAGATGCCTGGGGCCCTCTCCTCGACGTCGATCCGGCCGAGACCACGGGCAAGATCGCCGACGCGACGATCCTGTTCTCGGACATCCGGAATTTCACCACGTACTCGGAGCGCCTCACGGCCGGCGAAATCGCCGAGTTCCTGAACGCCTATCTGCAGCAGGCGTGCGCTCCGGTCCTCGCCTGCGGCGGACGCATCATGAAGTTCCTGGGCGACGGCGTGATGGCCTTGTTCGAGCCCATCGCCGGCGCTGCGAACGATTCGCATGCCAAGCGCGCGATCCGTGCGAGTGTCGCCATGCAGCTCGCGTCGCGAGGCTTCCGCGACTGGATCCGGCAGCGCCATCGCTCGCGCGGCCTGCCGGATTTCTCCATCGGCGTCGGGCTGCACACGGGCGAGGTACTCCTGTGCGTGGTCGGGACCGCGGGACAGGGCGAGTTCACCGTCATCGGCGATACCGTCAACGTGGCGTCGCGCCTGGAGGGACAGACCAAGGAGCTCGGCTGGGCCATCGTCGCGAGCGACACCACGATCGTGTCGGCGGGCGCCGGCGTGAGCATCGGCGGCCGCCAGCCCGTGCAGCTGCGGGGGCGCAGCGCGCCGACGCTGGTCCACGAGGTGATCGGCGTCGAGGCCGATATCGCGACCGACGCGCCCGTCGAGCTGCCCGCCGAGATGCGCGATGCCATGGCCGCCAACGCGCGGATCGCTGCGGGCGCGGCCAAGGAGGCGCTCGGCATCACGCTGCGCCAGGTGATGAGCGCCGCTCCCGACAAGCCGTTTTCGGTGCGCGGCTACAAGGTCCAGTCCAGGATCGGCCAGGGCGGCTCATCCAGCGTCTATCTGGCCGAGCGCGAGAGCGACGGGCAGCAGGTGGTGCTCAAGATCCTGAATCTGTCCCTGGGCAGCTACGACGCGCTGCTGCAGCGCTTCATCCAGGAGTTCGACATCATCTCGGCGATCGACCACCCGAACGTGGTCAAGATCTACGACCGAGGCTTCAGCGAGGACCTCGCGTACATCGCGATGGAATATTTCCCGGGCGGGACGCTGTCCGACATCATCCGGCGCGGGCTGACGCCGCGGCAGGCGCTGTCGCTGCTCGCGCAGGCGGCCGCGGGCCTGCGCGAGATCCACCATCACGGCATCGTCCACCGCGACGTCAAGCCGGCGAACCTCATGGCGCGGGCCGACGGGACCATCGCGCTGGTCGATTTCGGCATCGCGAAGCGCCTCGGACAGAACGCCGGCGGCACGCTGCACGGGGAAGTCTTCGGGACGCCTTACTACATCTCTCCCGAGCAAACCGAGGCGCGCGCCGTGACCGCGCGCTCGGACATCTATTCGCTCGGCGTGATCTTCCACGAGATGCTGACGCGCCGCAGGCCGTTCGAGGCCGAAGGCGTCGCCGAGGTGCTCGCGCTGCACACGCGCGCGCCGCGGCCGAAGCTGCCGCAGCCGCTCGCCGAGTACCAGGATCTCCTCGATCGCATGCTCGCGGTCGACCCGGAACGCCGCTACCCGAGCGCCGACGCGCTGCTGCACGCGATCGACGAGGTCTGGACGCGCGAGGCCGTGCGGGTGATGCGGTCGGGAAATTGAGGCCGCGCGCTCAGCGCAGCCCGAGAACGTCCTGCATGTCGTAGAGCCCCGGCGCGCGGCCCTCGAGGAAGCGGCAGGCGCGAAGGGCGCCGACCGCGTAGGTCGCGCGGCTCGTGGAGCGGACGACCAGCTCGACGCGCTCGCCCTCCCCCGCGAACATCACGGTGTGCTCGCCGACGATGTCGCCGCCGCGCACCGCGTGAAATCCGATCGTCTTCGCCTCGCGCTCGCCCGTATTGCCGCGCCGGCCGTGCGCTGCGCTGCTCGCGAGGTCACGGCCCAGGGCCGTGGCGACGATCTCGCCAATGCGGATCGCGGTGCCCGAAGGCGCATCCACCTTGTGCCGGTGGTGCGCCTCGATGATCTCAACGTCGTAGGCTTCGCCGAGCGCCTTGGCCGCCGTCTCGGCGAGCTTGAACAGGACGTTGACGCCGACCGCCATGTTGGGCGCGAACACGATCGCGATCCGCTCGGCCGCGGCGGCGACGCGCTTGCGCTCGGGGCCGGAGAGCCCCGTCGTGCCGATAACCATGGGGACTTTCGCCCCGACGCAGGCTTCGAGGTGTGCGAGCGTCGCCTCGGGCGTCGTGAAGTCGATGAGGCATCCGGCGCCTTTGAGCGCTGCCGCCGCGTCCGCGGTGATGCGCACGCCCGCCGCGGCGTCACGACCGAGCGCCGGGTGCCCGGCGGCCTCGAGCGCCCCGGACAGCGCGAGATCGCCCGACCCGAGGATCAGCTCGACCAGCGTCCGGCCCATGCGGCCGCCCGAGCCGGCGACGGCGACCTTCATCGCTGCACGCTGTCCGTCTGCGCCCCGGCGAGCGGAGGCGGCGGAACCGCCTCGGCGTCGACGCGCTCGAGCTTGTTGTCGACGAAGAAGACCGAGAGGCGGCCGTGCTCGACCTTGCTGCTGTCTGCGCGCTGGCGCCGGAAGACGTACTCCCAGCGGTCGGCGTGGAAGATGTCGCTGACGAGCGGCGTGCCGAGCAGATAGCGCACCTGGTCGCGCGTCATGCCCGGCTTGAGCTGCGAGACCAGGTCCTGCGTCACGTAGTTTCCCTGCTGGATCTCGATGCGGTGCGGCGACAGCCAGCCGCAGCCGGCGAGCACGAGCGGCAGGAGCAGGACGGTGGTGAATCGCATGCGTTCGCGTTTTTTGAGGCGCAAGGAAAACGCTATATCATATCGGAATCCCGCTCGCTTCCCGCGCGGAGGCTTCCATGAGCAACGTCCACGACCTGAAAACCAGCGGCCTCAAGATCACGGCGCCGCGGATGCGCATTCTCAAGCTGTTCGAGAGCAGCAAGGTGCGGCACCTCGCGGCGGAGGACGTCTACCGGCAGCTGATGAACGAGGGCCTGGACATCGGCCTGGCCACCGTCTATCGCGTGCTGACGCAATTCGAGCAGGCGGGCATCCTGCAGCGCCACCATTTCGAATCCGGCAAGGCCGTGTTCGAGCTCAACGAGGGCTCGCACCACGACCACCTCGTGTGCATTCAATGCGGCCGGGTCGAGGAGTTCTACGACCCGGAAATCGAGAAGCGGCAGATCAAAGTCGCCAAGGAGCGCGGCTTCTCCATCCGCGAGCACTCGCTGCATCTGTACGCGGACTGCACCAAGCCGCACTGCCCGAACAAGAAATAGCGCGCTCGCCTACCGTCGTCTCATCTTTCGTATTTGAACGAGAGCAGCATCCGCGTCCGGTACGCCGTGACGCGTCCCCGGTCGACCTTCAGGTCCTGCTTCACGACCTCCGCGATGCGCAGGTCGCGCAGCGTGCGCGACGCCGTCTGCACCGCCTTCTTCGCGGCGTCCTCCCACGAGACCGTGCTCGTTCCGATCACCTCGATCACCCGGTAAACGCCGTCTGCCCTCGGCATGTCGCCTCCTTGTCGCACCGATATACGGGAGCGGCGATAATACTCCCGGCGCGGCCCGGCGATGCTCCGAGCGCTCAGACGCGGTAGTACGCCCGGTACCACTCCACGAAGCGCGCGAGCCCGGTCTCGAGCGGCGTGTGCGGCCGGAATCCTACCGCCCGTTCGAGATCGCGCACGTCGGCGCACGTCCTCACCACGTCTCCCGGCTGCATCGGGCGCATCTCGAGCACGGCCTTCTTTCCGAGGCAGCCCTCGAGCACCTCGATGAAGCGCATGAGCTTCACCGGGCGGTTGTTGCCGATGTTGTAGATGCGGAAGGGCGCTGTCGCGCTCGTCGCCGGCGACGAGCGCGCGCCGGTCTCCGGCGCCGGCGGCTTGCGAACCACGCGCGCGACGCCTTCGACGATGTCGTCGATGTAAGTGAAGTCGCGCTCCATCTCCCCGCCGTTGAAGATCTGCAGCGGAGCCCCCGCCAGGATCTTCGCGGTGAAGCTGAAGTACGCCATGTCGGGCCGCCCCCACGGGCCGTAGACCGTGAAGAAGCGCAGGCCCGTCACGGGCAACGCGTGCAGATGGGCGTACACGTGCGCCATCAGCTCGTCGGCGCGCTTGGTCGCCGCGTAGAAGGACACCGGGTGATCCACGGCGTCGTGCTCCGAGAACGGCGTGCGATGGTTCGCCCCGTAGACCGAGCTCGACGAGGCGAACACGAAGTGCCCGACGCGGCCGCGCCGGCAGCCCTCGAGCACGTGCGCGAAGCCGGCGAGGTTGGCGTCGACGTACGCGAGCGGGTCGACGAGCGAATGCCGCACGCCGGCCTGCGCCGCGAGGTGAACGACCGCGTCGAAGCGCTCGCCCGCGAAGAGCGCCGCGGCGGTCGCGCGCTCGGCGAGATCGAGCCGCTCGAAACGGAAGCCGCGCGCGCCGTTCAGGCGCTCGAGGCGCGCGCGCTTCAGCGACACGTCGTAATAGTCGTTGAGGCTGTCGACGCCTGTCACCTCCTCGCCCTCGGCGAGCAGGCGCCGGCACAGCTCGTGCCCGATGAAGCCCGCGGCGCCGGTGACGAGGACGCGCATGCCGACCGCCTAGGCCCCGGTCAGGTCGCCGACGAGCCAGATGGCGCCGATACCGAGGACGATGAGCAGCACCTGCTGCGCCGTGGCCTGCAGCTCGGGCCGCCGATGCAGCCCCGGAATGAGGTCCGCCACTGCGACGTAGATCATGCTCGCCGCGGCCAGCGCGAGCGCCGTGTGGATCCACGCCTGCACCTCGTGCAGCGCGAGATAGCCGAGCAGCGCGCCGACCAGCATGGCGAGGCCCGAGAGCGCGTTCATCGTCAGCGCCGCCGCCTTCCCGTATCCCGAGTGCAGCAGGATGACGAAGTCGCCGATCTCCTGCGGGATCTCGTGCGCGATGATCGCCGTCGCGGTGACGATCCCGAGCTGCGTGCTCTCGAGGAACGCGGCAGCGATGAGCACGCCGTCGACGAAGTTGTGGAACCCGCCGCCGATGGTGATCATGAGGCCGCTGCGGCCGTGGTCGTTCGGCGCGGCGTGCCGGTCGTGCGCCTCGCAGTCCTCGACGTGGCAGTGGCGCCACAGCACGAGCTTCTCGAGCACGAAGAACGCGAGGATGCCGGCAAGGATGGTCGCGGCGACGGACTGCACGTGGTCGGCGACGGCGAACGCATGCGGCAGGATGTC
>Ga0070741_10005575_pt1 | contig 27792 bp, 27 predicted proteins | sample Coa_R1_4_FD_66440 | JGI IMG/M metagenome (GOLD analysis project Ga0070741, IMG submission 66440) | Surface soil microbial communities from Centralia Pennsylvania, which are recovering from an underground coalmine fire - Coalmine... | ecosystem: Environmental > Terrestrial > Soil > Unclassified ...
CCGGGTGAGCCATGATCTCCTTGTTATATCGTCGGATTCCGCGGGTTGCCTTATCGGCGGCTCCGTTGGCCACCCGGCCGCTCCACACCGCGTTGTGCGTAAAGATCAGCCCGCCTTCGTTCAGTTTCGGCACGGCGGCTTTGAGCGCCTCTGGGTAAAGGTGCTTGTCAATGTCAATCAAAATGCACCCGAATTTCCGTTTTTCACGTTTAAGAATCTCTATGGCATCGCCCACTTCGAACCGGCACCGAGACGCAAGTCCCGCTTTGGCGAGATATTTTTGGGCCTTCTCGCTGTTTTCCGGATCGTATTCGGTGTGAACCACCAAACCTTTTTTGCCCACTGCGCTTGCGAACCAGACGGTTGAATATCCGAAGCCCGAGCCCATTTCGAAGACCGAATCAATCCCGCACGCCATCGTGAGGATCGCCATCCGCCTGCCGCATTGCGGACCGATGATCGGAAACGATCGGCGGCGCGCTTCTGCCTCCATCTCTTTCAGCACGCGGCTGTTCGACGGTTCCAACGAAAGAAGATACTGATTTACTGCTCGCGGGAGGAGACTTGCCATTGATTGATCACTTCCGGTGCGGATTTTAGCGTAATTGCGACGCTGCAATACTTCGATTCGCTGAGTTCTATCGCCCTGGCGACGGCTTGTTCGTCAACATTTTCGCCTTCGATGAAATGTTTGATCACGATTTTGGTGAACGGCCTGGGATAAACGCCTTTGGGCGGGCGTTCACCCAAAACTTCCAACCGATAGTTCGTAACCTTCTGCCGCTTCTTTTCCAAAATGCTGATAACATCCATCGCGGTGCAGGCCGCAAGCGATGTGAGCAAACCCTCCATCGGTCCCGGATCCGATGCGTCGTTATCGCCATCGAACACGATTTCGCTCCCGGCGCCAGTTTTGGCGTGAAATCGCAAACCCGACTTCCAGTTGAGGACTGCTTCCATCGGTTGAACAGTTTACAGCATGTGAATGCGAACTACCAGATGTCAACCGCTTTTTCATCCGGCTGCATCGAGGCGAGGTGCTCCAGATGGTACACATCGTGTGAAACAAGCATGTGGGCAAGATCGTTCACGGTCATTTCACCGCGTTCAGGATGCATCACGGTTTTGGAGAAATCCTCTTTGGAAAGCGAGCTTAGGTATTGAATGGTTTTCTGCCGGTCGGCTTTAAACCGCGCGAGTTCGGCTTTCGGGTCTTTTGATTGATAGTCGTGGTCGAGCGCCATCTGCCCTTCGTCATAAGCCTCGATTCTGCCGCCCGGCGTTTCGACTCCCACTTTGATTCTTGCCAGCATGATCGGCTCCCAATCGGCCAGATGGCACACGCCTTCCCTTGCCGAAAACCGGTTAGGGTCGGTTTTGAGATCGTAATGTTCGGCACCCAGCCGGTTGATCTCCCGCTCGATCAGCCGCGGGGTCATCTCCAGCGCCCTCATATTATAAGGATCCATACGGTTAAGCATATCACCCATCGGCGGATCGGAGGTAATGTCGCAAAAACGGAGGAACTATGTTGAAAGAGTTTCGTGAATTTGCGATGAAGGGAAACATGATGGATTTGGCGGTAGGCATCATTTTGGGGGCCGCATTCGGAGCGATCGTGGCTTCGCTCGTAAAAGATGTGTTGATGCCGCCGATTGGACTTGCGCTGGGAGGACTCGACTTTTCGAACCTGTTTGTTGTGCTGAAGCCCGGTGCGGGCGGCGCCCAAACCTATCACACGGTGGACGAAGCCGCCAAGGCAGGCGCCGTAACGTTGAACTGGGGACTGTTCGTCAACACGATCATCAACTTCTTGATTGTGGCCGTGGCGATGTTCTTTGTCGTTAAATCGCTGAACAGGCTGAAAAAGAAAGAGGAAGCCGCTCCCGCCGCGCCGCCGCAGGTCGAGGTGCTGCTGACGGAAATACGAGATCTATTGAAGCAGCGATCCTGATTCGGGGGCACTCCGGTAAAATGCGTCCGTGACTCAAGGCGTTCGGCTGCTGCTGATGCGGGCCGTGAAATGGATCGCGGTGCCGTTCGCTTTGCTTTTGATCGGGTATTTCGTGGCAGGGCCGCTGCTGATGCCCCACATCAGTGGATATTTTATGAGAAAACAGCTCGGCGGTGCCGGCGGGCCGAAACAGCAGCCGTGAAAGTTCTGCTGTTCGAACCGAACCTCATCTGGTCAACTCGGCTTGCCAAATCAGTTTCGATGCTGGGACATGAACCGGTTTTGGCAGCCGGCGCAAGCAGCTGGGAAGACGCCGATCTGGCGATCGTTGATCTCAACGACCCCGCAAGCCTTGATGCCGTGAAACTGCTGAAGGCGAAAGGAATCACCGTTTTTGGCCATGCCGGACACAAGCAGAAGGACCTCATCGCACAAGGGATTGATGCCGGATGCAGCCGCGTGCTTTCCAACAGCGAAATCAGTTTCAGACTTGGCAGCGCGCTGAAAGAGTTGAACCATGCAGGATAGTTTCGGCCGCGAAATTGATTATCTTCGCGTGAGCGTTACCGACCGCTGCAACTTCCGTTGCATTTACTGCATGCCTGAGGACGGTTATCCGGTCGCGCCGAAATCCGAACTGCTGACGTTTGAAGAGATTGCGCGCGTGGTGCATCTGTGCGCCGACATGGGAACCACCAAGGTCCGCATCACCGGCGGTGAGCCGCTGATTCGCAAAGACCTTCCCGAACTGGTTTCGCAAATTCGAAGCCATTCCGGGATTTGTGACATCAGCGCAACCACCAACGCACACCTTTTGGCCCAAAACGCACAAAAACTGAAATCGGCCGGCTTGAACCGAATCAACATCAGCCTCGACACGCTGGACGAACAAAAATTCGCGACCATCGCCCGCCGCGGCAGCATCCGCACCGTGCTGGAAGGGATCGAGGCCGCACAACAAGCCGGGCTCGAGCCGATCAAAATCAACTGCGTGCTGATGAAAGGAGTGAACGACGACGAACTGGTTGACTTCGCTCGCTGGACTCTGCGAGCGCCGATTCATGTGCGGTTTATCGAACTGATGCCGATTCGGTGGAACCTGGATGAAACCGACAGTTTCACTTCGCTTTCGGAGCTCAGCGGAGGCCGCGGACTGTTTCAACTTCGAATTTCGCAAGACGAAGGCATGCTGAGCGATTCTCAAATGCGCAGGATGTTTGTGCCGTTTGAACAAGCCAAACGGACGATTGAAAACGAGTTCGGAAAACTGATTCCGTTCGACCTGCCGACCAACGGCCCAGCGCACACTTATAAAATCGAAAAAGCAGAAGGAAGCATCGGATTCATCAGCCAGATCAGCGCCGATTTGTGCGCCAGGTGCAACCGCATCCGCCTGACTGCCGATGGTCAACTTCGGCCATGTCTGATGTCGGACGGCGAACTCGATTTGCGAACGCCGATGCGCACAGGCGCGACGAACGACGAACTGAAACAGCTCATTCGCCATGTAATTTTGCACAAACCGGAGAGGCATTATCTGGCCGATGGTCAAAAGGTGATGGGCCGCGGAATGAGCCAGATCGGCGGCTGAGCATCGTATGTTTAAGATCTTTTCAAGAAACAGACCTCGCAAGGAGTTTCATTCGGAACTTTACGGCCCAGTGCACGACGCGATGCAGGACGTGCAAGCCTACGCGCAGTCGCACGGAGGAAAAATCGAACTGTTGAGCGTGTCGGACGAAGGCGTGGTCATCATTCGATTTCGCGGGGCGTGCGCTGGGTGCCCGATGTCCGATCTCACGCTGAAAATGGGGATCGAAGAGAGGCTTCGAGCGTTGGTGCCGCAGGTCACCAAGGTCGTTGTGCACTAAGGCTTCTTGAATCCAGTAAACTCCGCGCACTTATGACCTCTCCAATTCGCGTGCTTGTGGTGGACGACGAAGAACGGTATCGCCGCGTTCTGTTGCAGGTTTTTGGTTCGGTGCAGGATATTTCGGTTGTGGATGCGGCCACCGACGGCGTGCGCGGTCTTGAGATTGCGCTTTCGGAAGAGCCCGACGTGGTGCTCACCGATATCGAAATGCCGCATATGGACGGCATCGAGCTGATTCGCAAACTGCTGAAACGAAAGCGCGATGTGGCATGCGTCGTGCTGACCGCCCACGAAGAAAACGAAATGGTTTTCGATGCGATTCGCGCCGGAGCAATCGGGTTTCTGCTGAAGTCAAGTTCGCCGCCCGAAGTGATCGAAGCGGTTCGGCGGGCGGCAAAAGGAGAAGCCGTGCTTTCGCCAAGAATCGCCGCAATGGTGCTGCAAGATTTCAGGCGGCTTCACGACATGGGCGAGCTGGACGAAGAACACCTTTATGAACTGAGCAAGCGCGAACTTGAAATTTTGGAACTGGTGGCCAAAGGCAAGCGAAACAAAGACATCGCCAAAGATTTGGGACTTGCCGAAAAAACGGTCAAGAATCATGTGAGCAGCATTCTGAAAGCACTGCACGTGAACAGCAGAACCGAAGCCGCGATGAAAGCCTTACGCGAACGGCTCGTCGGCAGCTGACGGCTGCAGGCCGACCCTCAAATCAATGTGTGGAAGCAGTTCGCGATAATCGAGATCGGCGGCAGCAATCTGTTTTTTCGCGCAGATCGCCGCTGCGGCGCCTGCGGCCTCGCCCAACGCCCTGCAAACGGGCTGAATCCGCGTCGCACTTTGCGCGGCGAATGATGCGCTGATGTTCCGCCCCGCCATCAACAGGTTATCGAAACCTTTTGCCACGATGCATCCATAAGGAATTTCGTGATAATCGTCTTTGGGCAGACGAACGATTTTGATTCCACCCTCGGTCAGGTGAATGTCAATCGGATAACGGCTCCTGGCGATTGCGTTGGGAAACTTTTGGCACGAATTGTGATCATGTTCCGTCAGCCGATAGTTCCCAACAAGCCTGCGCGTTTCGCGCACTCCCAAAAGCGGCGCGATGACGCTCACATAACTTTGCGAAAACCCAGGGATAAACCGCACGCAAAACTGATGAATGCGATTGATCTTTTCGCGCCCAATCAGCAGAGCCTGCGTTCGGCTGAAACCGTCCAACGGATCGAACCCCACCAAGCGCGGACAGTTAAACGCAAGCTCATTCGGCCTGCCGTGCATGGTGAAAATCTGAAAATAGCCCAAATCGTCTTCTTGCAAAACTCCATCTGCAATCGCTTGTTCAATCGGAAGCTTCAGCCGGCTGTCTTTGGCTTCGCCGTATCCAGCGCTGAAAAAATCCACGCGATTCGGCTTGGCATCTTCGCCAAAAAACTGAATCACCTGTTCGATGTTCACGTTCGCAACGCAAAACCGCAGCGTTGTGGGCTGCCTGCGGCCGTCTTCATCGCCCGATTCGAATTCGGCGCCCGCCAAAAACCCGAGTTCGGCATCGCCGGTTGCGTCAACGAACATCTTCGCTTGCAAAAACGTTTCGCCGCCTTTTGTCCAAAGTTTGACCGCTTCGATGCGTTGACCTGTACGCATGGCTCCCGTAACGCTCGCGTTGAACAACATTTCGGCGCCCGCTTTTTGTGCAAGCCTTTCCAAAGCCAGGCCGACGGCAACCGGGTCGTACCACGTTTGTCCGTGCACAAAATCGGTTTCGCCTTTCAGGCGCGCATGCTCCTGTTGGATTTCCAGATTGACTCCGCCCGAAAGCTGCCGATCGCCCAAGTAGTTCGGCATCATCGGCGTTACCCATCCCATCGCCTGAGTGCCGCCCAAGCCGCTCAACTCTTCCACCACCAGGGTTCGCGCGCCAAGACCCGCAGCCTTGATCGCAGCCGCCGCTCCCGCAGTGCCGCCCCCGCAAACGATCACATCGTACATCGCCGCATAGTTTGGCCGATTCTTCATGAAAACATCTTGGCAATTGATGCACAATGCGCACCATGGCTGTTCGTGTTGGTTTTCTTTCCACGGCGCACATGCACGCTTTTTCTTATGCGAACGCGCTCGCCGAGCGCACAGATGTGCAGATCGTTGGTGTGTGGGACGACAATCCTGATCGCGGCGCAAAATTCGCTGATCGCTTTCTTTCCGAATTCGTTCCCGATCGCGACGCGCTTTTGAACCGCTGCGACGCCGTAATCGTGGCATCCGAAAACAAACGCCATGCCGAACTGGTGGAAGCCGCTGCCAACGCCAAATGCCACGTGCTTTGCGAAAAACCGCTCGCAACAACCGAAGAAGAGGGCGCGCGGATGCTCGCCGCCATTAAAACCAACAACATCAAACTCATGACCGCTTTTCCTTGCCGATATAGTCCTGCGTTCTTGCGATTGAAACAGCGGGTTGCATCCGGAGAAATCGGCGATCTGTTAGCGGCATGCTGCACCAATCACGGCCGCTGCCCATTCGATTGGTTTGTTCAAGGGGAAAAATCAGGCGGAGGCGCAATGACCGATCATGTGGTGCACGTGGTTGACCTTCTTCGAAGCCTCACTTCCGCCGAACCGATCGAAGTTTATGCGCAGACCAACAACATCGTTTATGGCCAGCAGTTCGAAGATATCGCCATGCTCCATGTGAAGTTTTCCAACGGTCTGTTCGCAACGATTGATTCCAGTTGGTCGCGCCCGGCGGCATATAAAACTTGGGGTGATGTTACGATGAACGTCATCGGCGAACGGGGCACAATTTCGCTGGACATGTTCTCCCAGGCGTTGGATCTGTACCGCAATGCAAACAACAGCCACAACCTTGCCTCCTACGGATCGGATTTCGATAGTGCGTTGATAGCAGAATTCATCAACTGCATCGTGGAAGACCAAGACCCGCCGATTACATTCGACGACGGGATGCGCGCCTCGCGCGTCGTGATGGCCGGCTACAAAAGCGCCGCAATGCATCAACCCGTTGCCGTTGCGCAATAGGCCTCATCCGCCTGCAGCGAGCGCTTCATCAATCCGCGATAAAAGTTCGGCCAGTTGAAACGGCTTTGCCACATATGCAAACGCACCCAGCCCCATCAGTCTTTCGATCTGCCGCTCGGTTACATCGGCGCTCACGATAATCACCGGAATCTTCTTCAGTTCCTCTTGAAGTTTCAGTTCGGTGAGCACTTTTGCACCGTCAATGTCAGGAAGATGAATATCCAACAGAATCACGTTCGGCTTATGCTCGCGCGCAAGATCAAGCCCCATCCGGCCTTGAATCGCTGCGATCATCCGGGTGTTCGGACGGCTTTCCAACAGCTGCTCCACAAGTTTGAAATTGGCCACATTGTCTTCGATATATAACACCGTCTTCTCGGTGCCGTCGATCACCTGCGGCTGGGATTTGTTGAATTGCCGCGATGCCGACCGCGACATCTCGGAAGCCGAGGCCATCGGCAGTTGAATGCAAAATGTCGAACCCACACCGTTTTCGTTGGAAGCGTAAGTGAGCGTGCCGCCCATCGCTTCGATCAGCCGCCTGCTCAAAGAAAGCCCAAGGCCTGTGCCTTCAATCATGTGCGCCTCGGCGCCCAGCCGTTCGAAAGGAGCGAACAGTTGACTGAGTTGTGCCGCCGGTATGCCTTTTCCGGTATCCACAACCTCGATGAAGACCGCGGTTTCGTGTTCGCGGCAGCGCACCCACGCCTTGCCGCCGGCCACGTTATACTTCGCGGCGTTCGAAAGCAAGTTCATCAACACTTGGCGCAGACGCTGCCGGTCGGACCTTACATAAACCGCCCCAACAGAAATTTCGTTGACGATCTCAATTCCAAATTTTTCGGCAATCGGCGAAACCAAATTGATCGCTTCAGAAATGACTTCACCCGCATCAACAGGCTCGATGGACAGCGCGATCTCACCCGCCTCGATGCGGCTGATATCCAGCACGTCGTTGATGAGATTCAAAAGGTGTTTGCCGGCATTCAGAATCTGCGTAACGGCTTCGCGCTGTCTTTCCTCAAGATGTTGCATATCCAGCAGCTGCGCGAAACCCAAAATCGCGTTCATCGGCGTTCGCAATTCGTGACTGATGCGCGAAAGAAACTGACTCTTGGCGGCGTTGGCATGTTCGGCTTGCGACATCGCCCGTTCGGCAGCCTCTCTCGCAGCCTCCGCTTCCGCACGCGCGCTTTCTGCCGCTCGTTGTGCGGCCATGATGTCGGTGATCTCCGTGCCCATGATTCCAACGCTCACCAACCTGCCGTCGGCATCGCGTATCGGAAACTGCACCACCTGAAACGTCGCCATTTTCGATCCCAAAGGAACTTCGCTGAGATATTCGATGGGCATTCCAGTGGCGATGACCGCATCGAACTGTTTTCGGCTGTTTTCGGCGACCTCCGGCCCATAAAAGTCCTCGATCTCTTTGCCGATTAACTCGTCTTTCGATCGGCCCATGACTTCCATCGCACGCTGGTTTACCATCTGGATTTTGCCATCCAACCCGCGAACGACCACCGATTGAGTAGTGTTCGAGATGATCTCGTTCAGCCGCCGCTCGCTCGACCGCAGCTGGTGTTGAAGCTTTTGCAACGCACCTGTCTCGGTGGAAAGCATCACGACAACCAAACTCGCCACGAACAGCGCGATAATCCCGCCGATAATCATCGAATACAAACTGAAGCTCGACAATGACAACGATTTCGCGCGCGCATCGTGCAGCGCGCGCTCTTCCACCTGTTCGAGTTCAAACGCTTTGGCGCGGAGTTCGTCCAAAAGTTTGGTGCCGGTGCCTTGGCGGACCATTTCAGCCGCCGATTTGAAACCGTTTGCATTCAGTCTGCGGATCATCTCGCGCGACCATTCGGTGCGCCTATCCAACAGCGAACGGATCATCGCCACGCGTTCGATCTGCGCCTTGTCTGAAACCAGCCCCCGCAAACGGTTTACGTCCTCAATTGCGCGGGCGGTGCTCTGCTCGAAACGGTTCAAATACATCGAATCTTGCGTGATCACATATCCTCGACCGTTCGACTGCAGATCGCTGGCGTCTCGGAAAAGTTCGGCATTCACGCGCAAGACCTGGTCCAACTCGATCGCCCGCTGAATGTACTGCCTGCTCCGCACCGTAGACCAAACGCTGAACACGCAGATCAAAATGAGCGCCAGAACGGCGGCTAAAAAGCCCAATGTGGTTTGTCGAAGCCTGAGATCGGCCATGGAATCCCCCGAAACAGAAGGTTCAACCCTTTACTTGCAAGACGCAATCTAAGTACCATTGGATGCACGAAAGAGGGCGATAACGCGTTCCCGCCTCCAGTCCAATCTATACTTTAATGACCATGTCCGACCCGATGAAGACTCAAATGCTCTCCGACCCGAACAAAACCATCATCAGTTCGGCTCCCAGCATCAACGCTACGCAGACCATTCAGCCCGTTCAGTGCCCAATCTGCAAAACGTTCAATCCTGCCGGGATGATCTACTGCGTCGAGTGCGGTCTGATTTTCGCCACCGAACTCCCCGAAGACGCGTTCGGGGCCCCCCAGGTCCGACCGCCGTGCCTGGTAGATGAAGGCGGGAAGGAGCAGTTTCTGCGGCCCGGCTCGAACATCGTAGGCCGCGAAGGTGATATTTTGTTGCAAGACGGCCGTGTCAGCCGGCGGCATGCCGAGATCACCCTCGACCCATCGGGTGTAACCGTCTCAGACCTGGGCAGCACCAACGGCACTAAACTGAACGGGCAGCCCCTTGCTCCCAACTCGCCCCAGAAGGTTAATCCAAACGATGCGCTCGAGTTTGGCGGGTATCGCATGACCCTGAGCATGCCCGGCGAATCCCAAGCCACCCAGATTCCGACGTCGAACAAAACCCAGACTATGGCCGCACCGCCTGGGGTCGAGCCTCACGCAGCATTGTTGCATTTTGAGGACCAAACCATGCCGCTGAAGTCGGGAGTGAATACCATCGGGCGCAAACCCGGCAACGATGTGGTGTTGTCAGACGGTTATGTAAGCGGCTCCCACGGCACCATCGAAGTAACCGACGATGGGTTCTATTTCACCGATCTGGGCAGCACCAACGGCTCGACCCTCAACGGGGCCAAAGTGCCCGCGAACGAGCGGGTGTCGCTGAACCCCGACGATGAACTTGAAATCGGTCGTACGAAGGTGAGAATAACGCGGGCTGAATAATTGCAAAAATATTGCACAACTGGCGCCGCGGTATGATCTCCGCAGTTCATGCAATCCAAACTTCAGCGCATCGAAGAGCAGTTCGAGGAAGTCCAGCGGCAGCTGCTCGACCCCGAAATCGCTTCGAACCCTGCACGGCTTCAAGAGCTGGGCAAGCGCAACGCCGAGCTACAGCCTGTGGTGGAAGCGTATCGGCGTCTCAAGAAACTCGACGCAGCGATTCGAGAAGCCAAGTCGCTGATTGACGATCCAGACATGCGCGATCTTGCGCTGGACGAAATCGCCAGGGCACAAGAGCAGAAGGACGCCGTGGAGCAGCAGCTCCGACTCATGCTTCTGCCCAAAGATCCGAACGACGACAAGAGCGTGATTATTGAGATCAAGCAGGGCACGGGCGGCGAAGAGGCGGCGCTTTTCGCGGCCGATCTGTTTCGCATGTACACGCGGTTTGCCGAACGCGAGGGCTGGAAGTGGGAACTGATCGAACTGCAGGAATCTGGAATTGGCGGAATCTCGAACGTAACGTTTGCGATCAACGCGAAGGGTGCATATTCGCTTCTGAAGCGCGAAACCGGCGTGCACCGCGTTCAGCGCGTTCCAAAAACCGAATCGAGCGGCAGGACTCACACGTCGGCGGCATCGGTGATTGTGATGCCGGAAGCCGCCGATGTGGATGTGCAGATCAAGCCCGACGAGCTGGAGATCTCGACGTTTCGATCCAGCAGCGCGGGCGGTCAGCACGTCAACAAAACCGAATCGGCGGTTAGAATCCGGCATAAGCCAACGGGAGTGGTGGTGTCGTGTCAAGACGAACGAAGTCAGATTCAAAACCGCGAACGCGCGATGCGAACGCTCCGCGCGAAACTGTTTGATCTAAAACTGCAGGAGCAGATGAACGAGCAGAGCGCGGTGCGGGCATCGGCGGGCCGCGGCGACCGCAGCGAAAAAATCCGCACTTACAACTATCCACAAAACCGCGTTACCGATCATCGCATCAACCTCGACGTTTACAACCTGAGCGGAATCATGGAGGGGGATTTACGCCCGATTTTGGATCAGCTGGTTGAAGATGAGCAGGCGCGCAAACTTGCGGAACACGGCGAACATGCCGAGGAGATTGGAGCCTGATGTCCGAAAAAGGCCTCACCTATCGCGGCGCAGGAGTGGACATCTCCGAGCAGAACAAGGCGATTGAACTTTTCAAAAGCGCCGTGAAATCCAGCTACAACCAACACGTGCTGAGCGATGTGGGTTCGTTCGGCGGACTTTTCGATGCGGCATTCGCCGGCTACTCGCACCCCGTGCTGGTGAGCAGCATTGACGGTGTGGGCACCAAAACCAAAATCGCGCATGCTCTTGGCCGGTACGACGGGCTTGGAGCCGATATCGTGAATCATTGCGTGAACGACATCTTGGTGCAGGGCGCCGAGCCGCTGTTCTTCTTGGACTATTTCGCAGCATCCAAACTCAGCGCTCAGGTGGCCGCTCAAGTTGTAGAAAGCGCCGCGCACGCGTGCAAACAGAACGGCTGCGCGCTGATCGGCGGCGAGATTGCGGAAATGCCCGGGGTGTATGCAGAAGGCGAAATTGACATTGTGGGCTGCATTGTTGGGGTCGTGGATAAACCGAACATTCTTCCCCGCGAGGTTCAACCGGGCGACGCTTTGGTGGGATTGCCCAGCGAGGGTCTTCACACCAACGGCTATTCGCTTGCCAGAAAAGCGCTGTTTGAAGTTGGTGGTTTCGATCTGCACGATTCAATCGGCACGCTGGGAGAAACGATCGGCGATGCGCTGATCCGTCCGCACAAATCGTATCTTGCCGATTTGAGGCCGCATCTGGCTTCGGGCGCGATTCATGCGCTCGCTCACATCACGGGCGGAGGGATCGAGGCGAATCTCAGCCGGGTGATTCCCGCTGGCCTGCGTGCTCAGATTGATTTTGAGAGTTGGACGCCGCCCCCGATTTTCGATCTGATCAGATCAGCGGGTTCGATTCCAGAATCCGAGATGCGCGCGGCGTTCAATTTGGGAATCGGAATGATCGCTGTCGTGAGCAGTCCGGATCCGCTGCTCGGTTCGATACCGGGTTCCGTTCAGATCGGCGTGGCAGCCGCGGAATAACGGGTTTGCAAAAAAAGACCCCGCACCGCAAGCGGTGCGGGGCTTCATGGTGAATGGGTTACATACCACCCATCGGCGAAGGCATTGCTGCCTTTTTCTTTGCTCTTCGGCGTTTGCGAGGCTTGGCGGCTCCAGCCGCGGCCTTTTTGGCCTTTGGCTTTCGCGCAGCCTTCTTCGCGGCCGGTTTGGCCGCCGCTTTCTTGCGTCGAGCTGGCTTTCGGGCCGTTTTCTTGGCAGCCGCTTTCTTGCGGGTGCCGGCCTTCTTCGCCGTAGACTTGCGCGCAGTTTTCTTGCGCGTTGTGGTCTTTCGCTTTGCAGTTGACTTCCTTGCGGTCGTCTTCTTCGCAGCGGTTCGTTTCTTTGCCGCCGGTTTGCGGGCGGTTTTCTTAGCAGTTGACTTTCGGGCGCCGGTTTTCTTCGCGGCTGCCTTCGGCTTCGCTGCTCGTCGTTTCGTGGCCTTTCTCACTTTGACACCTCCTTCTTTAGTCTTTGTGCTGGCCTTGGACTTTTTCGCTGTTACAGCCTTAGTCTTTGGTTTCGTTTCCTTAGAAGTCTTCGGTTTTTCGGCTTTTGCAGGTTCCTTCTGTTTCTTTGGAACCGCCGCCGGCTGGTCAGTCGGTTGTTGTTTTGGAGGCTTATATGCTTTGCCGGTTGCAGTCACGGCGGCGCATATCGGCCCGCTTCTATCCTTTATTATTCCATTTACGCGAAGCACAAACTCAAGACACACCTGCGGAAGTTCGTTGCGATACCGCACGTCGAAAACAACGAACTGGCTGCCCGCCGCCACAATCTGCGTTGGTCCCGGCGAGATTGTGGTCAAAGCGCCAGGCGTAATGCAAAGGCAGGTGATCGAGACGATATCGTTCGGTCTTACCTTTGCGCTTGGTCCGGCGGTGTACCGGATGCTGCGGTTCACGCCGATCGTTCCTCCCGACGGGGGAGTTACGATGATCGGCACGTAGCCTGGAAGTTTCTTTTGTCCGCCCTCGGTGGCTGCAGCCATCTTATTTTTTCCCCTTGGCAGTAGCGTTTTTCGGCTGCGGTTTGCGCCGTTTTCTCTTTGTCAGCGCGGTCAAACTCTTTTTGAGCTGGCTCGATACCGCTGAGACCTGAAGATGAAGCGATTCAACCCGTGCGCCCTCGATCCGCTGGATTTCGTGGCAATACGTCCCAGGGTTCGGATGAAGTATGCGAAACGACGCCATATCGCCTGCCTTCGTGCTCACACCATCGTAGATTTCGGCTCCAGGCGCCAAACACCATTTGATGGACACCGCCAATCCCGACGACGATTTGACGGAAACGGCGAAATACGTCCAACTGTTTGTGTTGACCTGCACTCCGTCCCCAGGCTCCACGATGATCGGAACGTAGCCCGGTCCTGGTGTTCTCAGGCTCATCTTCTGTCGCTTCTTCGCGGTCTTTTCCGATTTCTTTCTCAAAGTTTCTGTGGCGAGCGGAATCCGGAGATTCCGCGGTTCAGGCCGTCAGCGCCTTCCCAATGATGCTCTTCAAATCCATCGAAGATGCAACTTTTTTGGCGTTTTCGAGCCCATCACCTCCTAAGTTGCGACGTACCTCTTCCCAGATTCGATTCACCTCTTTTTTCTCGGAATCCGATATTTTTATGCCGCTTTCTGCCGCCAAACGCTCAGCTGCGACCATAAATGCCACCGCCGATTCGGGCTGATTGTTGTGAACTGCCGCCAAACTGAACCCTCCCAAGCACAGACGGATGCAGCTCTTATTGTCGGCCTCTTCGGCCAGTTTCAGACTCCGTTTCAGCAGATCCAGTTGGAAATCGGGCCCGTGAATCATCCGCAAAACTGTCCATCTATTATAAAGGGTTGTGGCCAACGTGCTCCAGTCAGAGGCCCGCTCCAACAGAGCGATCGCCCGTTCGGCGTACCCGTCTGCGCGCTCCAAATCGCCTTGTTCTTGGGCGATTCCCATCAGGTTGGTAAGGGCGATCCCTTCACGGTGCACGTCGTGAAGTTCCGCCAACGCTCCGATGCTTTCTTCCAGAAGCAGTCTTGCCGGTTCCAGTTCGCCCCGCGCCTGGTGAATCAGCGCGATGTTGTTCAACGCCGACGCAATCCAAACTTTGTCGCCCACATCCCGCCAAATGGATAGCGCTTCGTGAAACGCTTCGGACGCCCTGTCCAACACCCCTTCGGACCACAGAACGCTTCCCAACGCGCCGAGGCCTTTCGCCCTGAGCGCATCTCGTGCCTGATAGCGGCCAAGCGCATCTTGGAGCCAGCCCTCGGCTTCGACCATGTGTCCGGTAACGAACCAGTAACGGGCAAGATGATAACAGAACGTCAACCGCATCTCCGGCTCTACGCACCAGCCGAGAGCCGCCGCCAAGTTCTCGTGTTCGCGCGCAAACTGTTTGAGCCAAAACACCTGCTCGCTGCCTGCCAACTGCGCGTTCCCTTCTTTTGCAAACTCCATGAACTGCTTCAGGTGCCGGTCTTTTGCCGCGGCATCCTCGCCGCAGTCACGCAGTTTCTGCTGCGCATATTCTCGAATCGGCCCCAAGAATCGGTATCGGCATTCGTCAGCTCCCGAGTCCTCGACCAGAACCAAAGATTTGTCCACCAACGCGGCCAAAGTTTCCAGCATGTCACCTTCGCCGGGGCAGCAGCAAACCGCTTCCATGGCCTGATAGTTCCAGCCGCCGGCAAACACCGATGCGGCACGAAACGCGTACTGCTGAGAAGGCGACAGGCCGTCGTAACTCCAATCCATTGTCGCGCGAAACGTCCGCTGCCGCATCGGAACTCCCGAACTCTGCCCCGTGGAAAGCTTGATCCGATCTTTCAATTTGGAAGCGATCTGCTTGAGCGAAAGAACCGAAACTCGGGCCGAAGCGAGTTCGATCAGAAGCGGCAGACCCTCAAGGTCTCGAACGATCTCTTCCAGATCTGCGCGGCTCGAATCGTCCAGACGGAATTGCGGCGCAACCGCCGCCGCCCGATCTACAAACAGTTGAGCAGCCTCCGAAACCGAGGATTCCGAGCTGGACACATCCAGCGGCGGAACCCGAAACAGATACTCACCCGGAGTGTGCAAACGTTCGCGGCTGGTTGCCAGAATCGTTAGGTCCGGACAGGTGGAAACAAGCGCGTGAACGGTTTCGGCGGCGGATTCCAACACGTGCTCGCAGTTGTCGAACACGATCAACGCACTGCGATCTGAGAAGTACTGCTTCAACTGGTCTAAATAAGTCTGCTTCGAATTGGGAACAATGCCGATGGCAGTCGCTGCCGCCGATGCAACCGCTCCAGAGTCAACCACGCCTTCGAGCGCGACGAACCAGCACCCGTCAGAAAACCGTTCCAAAAGATTGCCGGCCGTTTGAACCGCAAGCCGGGTTTTTCCCGACCCTCCTGTGCCCGTGAGCGTTATCAGCCGATGCGCGTCCAGAGCCGAACGAATCTGTTCGAGTTCGCGCGATCTCCCTACAAAACTCGACGTTTGAACGGGAAGGTTGTTCGGCACCGCTTCCAACCCTTTGATCGGCGGAAACTGCAGATTGGAAAGTTGATACAAAGATTCCGCGCGCAACAGATCGCGCAGCCTGTGCCTGCCCAAGTGCAGCAGTTCGAATTGGCCGCGGCTTTGCCGGCTTAGGAGTTCAACGGCTTCGCTCACGAGCACTTGGCCGCCGTGACACACCTCGAGCATTCTTGCGCAGCGGTTGAGCGGTTTTCCAAAGAAATCTCCGCCGCGCTCGTCGGCATCGCCAAAATGAATCACGATGCGCACTTTGATCTGCTGGCTGTTTGTCCAGTTCTGGGCGGCGAGTTGTTCTTGCGACATCTGTGCGGCTCTGATCGCGCTCACAGGCTCGCCGAACACCGCAAAGAACGCATCGCCCTGGGTTTTGAATATCGTTCCTTCGCACTGCTCGATCGCCCGGCGGACAATCTCGTCGTGAACGGCCAAGTTGGAACGCATCGCGTCGGGGTCGCTTTCCCACAGCCGCGAACTGCCTTCGATGTCAGTAACCAGAAACGTCCTCTCCACCCTGAACCATTGTAGTCCAGGTTGAGAAGGTGCGTTGGCAGGAAGGGTCTTAGGATTTGACGTGAATCGGCTTTTTGCCGGCTTCGACCCTCACGAACTCCTTGACTTGGGCCGATCCGAGCATCTCGCCGACCTTTTTGCTGAGGTCGGCATACCATTGCTGTTCCAGCAGCACGATTTGCGAGAGGAGTTCCTTGGCAACCTTGCCTTCGGCGATCTTCTGCGCGATTTCAGGGTTTTTCCCCGCCTCAATCGCTTTCTGTTTTTCGAGTTCGATCTCTTTTTCCAACCGGGTCTGATCTACATGCTCGCGCGCGATGAATTCAGGAGTGAACGCGACCACTTGCATGCCCACTTTTCGGGCGAGGTCTTCTTCGCCTTCGCTCAGCGCGACGATTGCGGCTTTCGCCCGGTCGTGATGCAGATATCCTCCGACTGCGCCTTCCGAGCTCACGCGAATCACCGGCCCGAGTTGAATGTTTTCGCGAATCTTGCCTACGGCTTCTTCGATCAGCTGAGCAACGGATTTGCCGTCAACGACCGCGTTCAGCGGATCGGTGCCCGGATCGTTTTTCACAAAAGCGTCGGCGAGTTTTTGCGCAAGCGCGATGAAATCTTCATTTCGCGCCACAAAATCGGTTTCGCAAAGAAGCGACACGGCGGCGATCACGTTGTCGGATTTAGATATGGCGACCGTTCCGGCGGATACCGCTCGATCCTGTCTTTTCACATACGCGAGTTTGCCGCTTTCTTTCAAAAGCGTTTTGGCTCGGTCAATCAGAGCGTCGTCGCCGCTTACTCCTTCGGCTTCGGCGGCTTCGAGCGCTCTTTTGCATTCCATCATCGGCGCGTCGGTCTCTTCGCGCAGCCTTTTTACTAATCCTGCTGATATTGCCATTCTGTTATTCTTCCTCCCGCCCGCGGCGGTTGCGGCCCGAAGCGGATTCGACTTCCTCTTCCAGTTCGAACTTTCGCAGCATTTCCATTTCCATTTCGCCAAGCGAAAGTTCTTCTTCGGTTGCAGCGCCTTCTTCGGCGGCGGTTTCTGCGGCGATCGTGTCCGCCGCTTTGATCGCCTCGTCATCCACGGGCCGAAGTTCGCTGATCAGATCGGCGATCTTTCCCGAAATCAGCCTCACGGCGCGGATCGCGTCGTCGTTGCCCGGAATCGCGAAGTCCGCATCGTCGGGATCGCAGTTTGTGTCGGCGATCGCCACAATCGGAATATTAAGTTTTCGCGCTTCCAAAACCGCATTCGACTCTTTTTTCAAATCCACAATGAAAATCAGATCGGGCGGCCCGCTCATGTCTTTGATTCCATCGAAAAACCGATGCAGCCGCTCCCGCTCCTTTTCGCGCATCATCCCTTCTTTTTTGGGAAGCCTTTCGAAGAAGCCCTCTTCGGCAAGTCTATCTAACTCTTTCATGCGCGAGATGCGCTGGCTGATCGTTTTCCAGTTGGTGAGCAGTCCGCCCATCCAACGCTCGGAAACATAAAACTGCTTGCACCGCGTTGCGGCTTCACGAATCGCGCTTTCGGTCTGCTTTTTCGTGCCGACAAACAGCACGTTGCCGCCTTTTTCGATCGTGTCCTTCACTTTCTCCATCGCCGCTTCAAAAAGCTTGATGGTCTGATGAAGGTCAATAATGTGAACGTTGTTGCGTGCGCCGTAGATGTACCGTTTCATCTTCGGATTCCACTGGCGCGTTCTGTGGCCGAAGTGAACCCCTGCTTCCAGGAGTTCGCGCATGGTAAGTGAACTCATTGTTTCTCCTTGGGTTTGCCTCCGGCCCTGCTCATCCCAACCTATTCGGGACACCCTGGAGCGTGCGGGCCGTGCGGAATGAACGGATTATACCTGGGGTGTATCCTCTGCCGATCATGCCGCAACAAGCCCGCTCGATCGGTTGGCAGTTTGGAATGTCGGCCTACTGGTTCGCCACGGCGATGAAATGGTTTGCGATTCTCATCGGCTTGAACTTGATCGTGGAACCGATGGTCCCTGGCGGCGACAAAGGCATGTATTGGGGCCGAGTAGTAGGAATCGGCGCGGCGTGGGCGATGATCGGCCCGGCGCTGTTCGGCTGGTTGTCGGGAGTTCTTCGCGAAAAAATCGGCAGTTGGAGGCCGTGGCTTGCGGTTGGAAGCGTTCTCACCTCGCTCGCGCTGTTTTTTCTTTCCGATCCTAAAAACTATCTGGTCATCGTGTTTGCGTATCTTCTGCTGCAAGTTTCCGATGATCTTGCCACCGGGCCGTACAGCGCGATCCTTCCTTCGCTGGTTCCGGAAGAGCAGAGAGGCCGCGCAAGCGGCATCATGAGCCTCGTTCAGTTCGCCGCTCAGCTCGCCGCAGGAGTCACCGCCATTGCGCTTGGGAGTCTGCGGTTGCTGTTCTTGTCCATCGCGGCCGTCAATCTGGTTTGCGCAGTGATAACGCTCGCGACTGTACGCGAAGAGTTGGCGCCGCGATCCAAAACCAAACAGACCTTTCTGCAGGCATGGACTTCGCCTTGGAAAATTCCCGACTTCACTTGGTGTTGGTTCACTCGATTCCTCAACGCGCTTGGGTTTTATGTGATCGTCACCTATCTGTCTTATTATCTGCTCGACTCCGTCCGTGTGTATCAACTGTTCGGGCGCGACCTTGGCGGCGGCGGCAAACCCGAAGACCAAGCGCAGCACGCGGTGTTTCTTGTGGCGCTGCTGATCTCATTTCTTGCCGGAGTCGGCGCGGTGATCGGCGGAAGGCTTTCTGACAAGATTGGTAGAAAGCGGGTGATCTATGCGGCCGGAACTACAATGGCGGTCGCGCTGCCCGCACTCGCGTTCTTCCACGAGTTCACACTCATCGTGTTTTTGGCGATGCCGTTCGGTTTGGCATACGGCGCGTACGATTCGGCAGGTTGGGCTTTGGTTTCCGATGTGCTTCCCGATCCTGAAGAGTTCGCCAAAGACATGGGGTTGTGGCAGTCTTCGATCGCGGCGCCGCAGATCGTGAGCGGCCTGCTTGTGGGGCCGATCATTGATGCGCTGAACAGGTGGCAGTCTGGAGCAAGTTATAACTTCGTGTTTCTGTTCGCTGCCGTTGCCTATCTGTTCTCAACCGTTCTTGTGAAAAAGATTCGTGGGTCCACTTAGCGCCATTGACGATATCATCGCCGCTCCGATCACCGGAGTGTTCCGCGCGCCGGTCGCGGTCATCCGCGTATCGGGCGACGGATGTTGGGAGATCGCAAAGCGGATTTTCCAATCCAGTTCGCTTTCGCAGATAGAAAAGCCGCGCCATGCTTACTACGGCCAGATCGTTGACGATCAACGCACCGTGCTGGATGACGGCATCCTGCTGCTGTTCGAATCGGGGCACAGTTACACAAACGAAGAGTCGTTTGAAATCAGTTGTCACGGCAGTCCACAAATCGTGCGCTCGGTTCTAAATCTGATTCTCGCGCACGGCGCGCGCGAAGCCCGTCCCGGAGAGTTCACCGAGCGAGCGTTTATGAACGGCCGGATAGATTTGACTCAAGCCGAAGGTGTGCGGGAAGCGATCGAGGCAGATACAGAAATTCAAACAAAGAGGGCCGCTTCGCTGCGAAGCGGCGCGCTGTCCAAGCAGATCGCAGAACTGGAAGAGCCGATCGCAAGCCTGCTCGCGCTCACCGAAGCGACCGGCGATTTCGCCGAAGAGATCGGCGAGCTTGACCGCGAACAAGCCCACGCCGAAATCGAGCGGATCATTGCGCTCATCAACGCGATGCTTTCGGGTTTTGAATCCAGCCGCATCGCGCGCGAAGGTTTGCGCATCGCGATTGTGGGCAGGCCGAACGTGGGCAAATCTTCGCTGCTCAATGCGCTCGTGGGAACAGACCGCGCGATCGTAACCGCAGCCCCCGGCACCACCCGCGACACCATCGAAGAAGCCGTGCAGATCGAAGGCTTCCCAGTCGTTCTTACTGATACCGCCGGAATCCGCACCTCGGAAGACCCGATCGAGGCGATCGGAATCGAACGCGCCCGAAGGGCGGTCGAACAAGCCGACCAGGTTTGGCTCGTGTTCGATGTCAGCCGCGGGTGGACGCCTTCTGACCAGCAGGTTTTGGATTCGCTCCCCAAGCCTCCAAGCATGCTGATCGGCAATAAATGCGATTTGGGAGCACAAGCCTCCGACGCGGTGATCGTAAGCGCCGCCAAACGGATCGGCCTCGAACGGCTGGCGCATCACGTGCGGTCGGCCTTTCAGGAGAGCGGCGTGGGCATAGCCCTTATTAATGAGCGCCACCGTGAACACCTCACCGAAGCGAGGCACCTTTTGGAGCACGCCGCCGAAACCCTCCTCACCGATCTGCCCGCCGATCTGGTGTGCGTTGACCTTCAGTTCGCGCTCGATTCCCTTGGCCGCATCACCGGCAGAACCCCTTCCGAAGACCTTTTGGAGAGGGTGTTCCGCGACTTCTGCATCGGCAAGTAAGCCGCCCGGCCTACAGAACTCCAAACCCCACGCCGAGAATCCTAACCGGAAGAGTGTTTGGCCGAGCCTCAAACTTCGACCAGATTCTCAGGGATGGATCAAATGGACCAAATTGACTTGCAGTGCGCCGAGGCTTCGCGCTATCTGCTGCCCTATCTTTCCAAAGAGTTGGACGGCAAGCCCGAAGCCGAACAGTTCGAAGCCCACGTTCGCGACTGTCCTATCTGCAAATCGCTGGTGAAAGACAAGCGTCGTGCGCTTCAGGCGGTGCTTGCGGCGCTTGGCGCCCAAGAAACCGATTCTCAAAACGTGGACGCGCCCGTTGCGAAGTTCGCGCTTCAGCCCCGGCAGAAAAGAACGCTGGTGGTCAGCGCGGTGATCGGCACGGTGCTTTTGGCGATGTGCTGGCTGCTGCGTCCCGGTTCTGACCTCATCGGAGAAAAAATCGGTGCCTCGCTGAAAGTGGATCAGGCGGCTGTCTCGGCTCCGGTCAAAACCGAAACCGTCACGAAAACCGACGCAATCAAAACCGCTGAACCTGTTCCCGCCGATCCAAAACCGGTGAAAACGGCTGCGCCTTCCAAACCAGAACCAGCGAAGCAGAAAGCAGAAAAACCGATTTCACCGACCCAGCCGAAAATTTCTACGCATAAAACTCACAAACGAAGGTCTTCCGCCCGCTCGCGCGAACCGCTGAATCGAGTAACCGTGTTCGACGAAAACGGCAGCAAGGTGGGAGAAACCGTGCAATCAGGAGGAAAACCGTAAATGAAACTCATCACAGCTCTCATCGCGGCAGTTGCGACCGTGCAGGCGCCGTGGGCACAAAACACAAAAGAAACCGCGCCCGTGGTTTCCGCCGACCAAAAGGTAACCGTTTCGGCCCGTGGATCGGATGTGCGGTATGTGCTTTTCGATATTTTTTCGCAGGCCAAGAAAAGTTTCGTGGTCGAAGATACCGGCATCGTAAACCTGTTTTTGAACCTGAACGACGTGCCGTTCGATCAGGCCGTTGACTTGATCTGCCAAACCAGCTCGCTTGCTTGCGAGCAGAAAGACGGCATCTACGTTTTCAAGAAAGCCAAGAAACCCATCAGCCAAACGCAGACCACAGCGAACACATCGCAGGAACTGGAAGTGAAGGTCGTCAAACAGCTCGACCCTTCGATTCTCGACAAGCATCTGACGATTCGATTGGAGCAGGCTGAAATTCGGCGCGTGTTCAACGACATCGGCAAACAGATCGGCATCACCATTGAAGTGGCTCCGGAAGTGAAGAATCTGAAGGTGAACGCTTTTCTGGTAGACACTTCGCTCCGGTTCGCCTTGAACTCGCTCACGCAATCCGCGAAGTTGGTCTACTCGTTTACCGACCACAACACGATTCTTGTGAGCGACCCGGACAGCGTGAAAAACGGCGTCAGGTCGGAGACTGTGAACAGCGTGAACGCGGTCAAATCCAAGATCACCTGCAGCCAGTGCCACACCGAACTCCAGAAGGGCTGGAAATATTGCCCGGTCTGCGGGAACTACGTGGAGCGGGAAACCAAAGGTTAGCCTCCTGCGCGCCCCGGAACCTCAATTGGTGACATAATGTTGAATGCAATGTCCCTTCGGGGCGCACAGGTAACACCATGGCGATAACAAACGAAGTGCAAACCAACCCGATCAGCCTGACCGAACGAGCGGCGGCAGAAGTCAAATCTCTGCTCGCCGAGCAGAACAAGCCCGAAGCCGCCCTGCGCGTGTGGGTCGCCGGTGGAGGATGCTCGGGCCTGCAGTACGGCATGGCGATTGACGAGGCTCCCGCCGAGGAGTCCGACGTAACACTCACCGACCAAGACGTCAAGATTTTCATTGACCCCCTCAGCCTGAAATACATGACCGGCTCGGTGGTGGATTTCGTGGACGATCATTTGGGCGGCGGCTTTAAAATTGACAACCCGAACGCGGTGAAATCGTGCGGCTGCGGCAGTTCTTTCTCTCCTGGAGACGAAGAGATACCCGGTCTGGATAACGGCGGCGGTTGTGGAAGCTGCGGCTGCCACTAAAAACGCGCGAACTGAGTTCTTGAAAAGGCCCCTCAATCGGGGCTTTTTCATTTTTGCGCGCCGACTCCCGGCTCGACCAACGCTATCCGGAATCGGATCGCCTAAACGGCTCCCAAAAAGGCGCCTGCGGTCGGTTCGGGCATAATGCAAACCGCCGCCAACGATGATTCGCACCTTCGCCGAAATGATCAAGTTCGAACACTCGGTGTTCGCTCTTCCGTTTGCCATTGTGGGAATGCTGTACGCCGCGGGCGGCTGGCCCGGCTGGAAACCGTTTTTGCTGATTCTGATCGCGATGGTTGCAGCAAGAACCGCCGCCATGACTTTCAACCGGATTGCCGACCGACAGTTAGACGCGAAAAACGCACGCACTCGCAACCGGGCTCTTCCTGCCGGCCGCATCTCTCTGCGAGCCGCCTGGGGGTTCTTGCTCGCGTCGGTCGCGCTGTTTTTTGCAAGCGCTGCGCTGCTGAATTCGCTCGCGCTGCTGCTTTCGCCTTTGGCGCTTGCGATTCTGCTCGGATATTCCTACACCAAACGGTTCACGCCGCTGTGCCATCTGTTCGTAGGACTTGCGCTGGGAATCGCTCCCGCCGCAGCCTGGGTCGCAGTGAAAGGAGTTTTCAGCTGGACGCCGTTGTTTTGGATTCTGACTGTGATGTTCTGGACAGCCGGGTTCGACGTTTTGTATGCGCTGCAGGATGAAACGTTCGACAAAGCGCACAACCTAAAGAGCATTCCTGCGGCGCTCGGCCGCGCTCCTGCCATTGCCATCAGCCGGTTGTTTCACGTTCTGGCGATCGTGTTTGCGGTGTGCGCTGGAATCGTTGTGTCGGCTGGGCTGCCGTATTATGTGGGATGCGCGTTCGCGGCCTGCCTTCTAACCTACGAACAGTCTCTGGTTTCTCCCGCCAATCTCAGCAAACTTGATGTGGCATTTTTCACAATGAACGGATATGTTTCGATCGCTTTCGGTTTCTTCGCTATCCTCGACGTTCTTACCATGCCGCACCAGGCTTTACCGCTTTGAAACTCAAGCCGCTTTCACCCCTGCTGTTTCTTGCCAGAAACCCAGGCAGATCGCTGCCGATGATCGCGATCATCATGCTTGCAGTCGTCCTTATCGCGGGCATCGTGGCGATCATTGATTCCATTCCGCTTTCTGTGCAAAAAGTTTACGGATACAGCAGATTTCTTACGGGCGTTACGCCGCGCGGAGACATGTCGTACTTCCCCACCATTCTGCGCCATTTCGAAAAGTCTCCAGTTCCCATCGAACGCCGGATCATCTGCCGCACTTCGATTTTCAACGTCAACACCATTGTAGGGCCATGGCCGTTCGTTCTGCACGGCATCAACCCCAACGATTTCGATTACCTTTCTAACAAACTCCGGCTGGGCAGGCTCGATGGCCGGCAGCCGATTTCGGGCCGGGGCGAGGCCGTGATTACAAAGCCGATCGCCAAAAACCTGCGCCTTCATTTGGGCTCCATCATGCTCAGCCCTCATGATGAAAAAAACTATTCGCTGACGCCGGTCGTTGTCGTTGGCATTTATGACAGCGATCAATGGTTTGCCTACACCAGTTATGAGTATCTTGTTCAAACCCATTTCCCGCCTGTAGATGTCGCCATCTATTTCGCCAAAGATCAGCAAACCCAACGGCGGCTGGATGCCTGGGCCGACAAAACGCTCGCCGGAACCAAAGCGAACGTTTACACCTATCCCAAAGTCGAACGCGATACCGCCGAATCGCTGGCGGTGCTGTTTCGCATTTTAGACCTGGTTGTGGGGCTGCTTGTGGTGGTCATCACAATCATGATGTGCATGCTCGTGAACATCTATCTTTCACAGCGCATTGTGGAGTTCGGGCTCTTGCAGGCGATAGGAATCTCGCGCAAACGCCTTGTAACACGAACTGTTGCAGAGGCCGCGTGGATGATCCTTACCGGCTGGATCGTTGGTTCAGCCGTCACGGCTGCGGTTTTGACGCTCATTCGCAACGTTTTGATGAACCCCAAAGGCTATTACATTGATCCGCTCGATCCTCTCGCCTACGTTTACACGATTCCGGTGCCTGCCGCCGTGCTCATCACATCCATTGCTATCGTATTGATCAAATTCGCCAAATTCGACCCGATCGCCGTCATCGAAAGGAGGATTGTTTGATTCGAACAGAAACTGCGAGCCTCACATATTGGGATCATGGCCGGGCGATCAAAGCGTGCGATCAGATTTCGCTCGCCATTCGCAAAGATGAGTTCGTGGGCATTCTCGGACCAAGCGGGAGCGGAAAATCGTCGCTTCTTTATCTGCTCAGCGGATTGAAAGACCCCACCGCGGGCGTCGTTTTTTACGATGAACAACCGTACGCGCAAAGACCGCCTGATGAGCGGGCGGCGATTCGGTTGAACGCATTCGGGTTCGTGTTTCAACAGCCGTTTCTCATCGGGTTTCTCACCGCCTTGGAAAACGTGATGTGTGCCAATGGCAGCAGGCACGAACATCGCGCCAGAAAACTTCTTGAAAGCCTGGGCCTTCAAGACAAAATGAACCGCCTGCCTTCCGATCTTTCGGGCGGCGAAAAGCAGCGCGTCTGCATCGCCCGCGCATTGCTGCACGAGCCCAAGGTTGTGTTTGCCGACGAGCCCACCGCTTCGCTCGATCACGAAACCGGAACGCAAGTGGTGGAGATGCTGGTGCGCAATCGCAACGGCGCGCTCGTGATGGTGACTCACGACGAATCCATGCTCACGCAGGCCGACCGCGTTCTGCGCATCCACGAAGGACGTCTGCAGGAATCGTCATAATAGCGCTATGCGATTCTCCACTCGCGCCGTTCATTTGGGAATCAGACCCGCCGAAAACCACCTGCCCGTTTCCATGCCCATCTTCCAATCTTCCACGTTCGAGTGGGAAGACATGGAGCACGAGCCCGATCCGATTTATACGCGCTATGGCAACCCCACGCGCTACGGGCTTGAACAGCTGCTCGCTTCGCTTGAAGGCGGTCGGCACGCGCTTTGCACAAGCACCGGAATGGGCGCCGTCGCGACCGCTTTTTCGATTCTAAAAGCCGGCGATCACATCGTTTGCACGCGCGACGTTTATGGCGGAACCGCAAACTATCTGAAAAAAGCGCTCGCGCCGCTCGGCGTTGAACACACGTTTTGCGATATGACCCATCCGAACAACTTGTGCGCTGCATTGAAGCCGAACACAAAAATGGTGTGGCTCGAAACACCTTCTAACCCGATTTTGCAGATCACCGACATTCGCCGCTGCGCTCAAATCGCAAAAGAGGCGGGAGCGGTGGTCGGCGCCGATAATACATTCGCCTCGCCCTATTTCCAAAACCCGCTTTCGCTCGGCGTGGACGTCGTGATGCACTCGACCACAAAATATATCAACGGACACAACGATGTGGTCGGAGGCGTGCTCATTTGGAACGATGACAAGTTCACCGAACCGTTCCATCTGTTCACCAAAGTCGCTGGCTGCACGCCCGGCCCGTTCGACTGTTGGCTGATTCTGCGCGGCGCGCGGACGCTTGAACTCAGGATGAAACGCCATCAGGAATCCGCAATGAAAATAGCGGCATGGCTCTCCAGCCATCGCAATGTGCGCAAAGTGTTTTATCCAGGACTTCCTTCTCACCCAGGTCACGAAATTGCGAAAGCTCAGATGTCGGGCTTTTCGGGAATGGTGAGTTTTGAACTCGAAAACGCCGATGCAGCATCGCAAGCCGTGAAAAAAATGCGCTTGTTTGCATTTGCCGCGTCGCTCGGCGGCATTTCATCGCTCGTCGGCTATCCCGCCAAAATGAGCCATGCAATGCTGTCGCAGGAAGAGCGGAATGAGATGGGCGCGACCGACGGACTTTTGCGGTTGAGCATAGGATTGGAAGACCCCGACGATCTGATCGCCGATCTCGATGAGGCGCTCTAATTCGCTTTCATCAAATCAACTCTCATCTGCAGCATTGCGTTCATTCCGATTTCCCCTCTGCGTAATACGCCTCGATAACTCTATCCACAACGTCGTTCACGCTCATCTCGTCCGTTTCAATCACAACCGCTCCCGGCGCGATCATCAGCGGACTGTGTTCGCGCGAAGAATCGCGCTTGTCTCGTTCCACAATCTCTGCGCGGATGGTCTGAAAATCAGCATCTTCACCCCGCGCTTGCAGTTCCAAAACCCTGCGCCGCGCACGCTCATCCGCCGAAGCCGTCAAAAAAACTTTCAAACGCGCATCGGGACACACCACGGTGGTTGTGTCCCTGCCTTCCATCACCACCCTGCCGCCCCCAGCAAGCACTTTCTGCAATCGCACCATCGCCATTCGAACGCCCCGAAAAACGCTCACTCTGCTTGCCAAATCGCCAATTCTCTCAAGCCGAATCTCAGTTGTTACATCGTCTTCATCCAAGAAAACTTTCTGCGGTTCGCCCTGTTCAAAATGAATCGCAATCTGCTCTGCGATCTTCGTCACCGCCGCTTCATCTTTTGCATCCACGCCGCGCCGAACAACAGCCAAAGCAGCGCAGCGATACATCGCGCCCGTATCCAAAAACGTGAACCCCAACTTGCGCGCGACGGCGCGTGCCACCGTGCTCTTTCCTGCTCCCGCAGGACCATCAATCGCGATCGCGTCAATCACCGCTCAACCTCCTCAGTTCCATCTCAAAATTAGGAAAACTTGTGCTGATCGTTTCTGCGCCTTCGATCACCGTTTCGCCTTCTGCGATCAATCCCGCCATCGCAAACGCCATCGCCAGCCGATGATCGCGCTTCGCGTCAATCACCGCCGCCTTCAACGCCACGGGACCCGAAATGCTCATTCCGTCTTCGAAAACTTCAACTTCGGCTCCCATCGCCCGCAGTCCCGAAGCCACAGCCTCGATTCGATCGCTCTCTTTCACTCGCAGTTCCTGCGCGCCGCGGATTGTGGTGGTTCCTTCGCACTGAGTCGCCAAAACCGAAAGGATCGGAATCTCATCTATCACCGCGGGCACTTGCGAACCGCTGATCGAAAACGGTTTCAAATGC
>Ga0070741_10005576_pt1 | contig 27783 bp, 26 predicted proteins | sample Coa_R1_4_FD_66440 | JGI IMG/M metagenome (GOLD analysis project Ga0070741, IMG submission 66440) | Surface soil microbial communities from Centralia Pennsylvania, which are recovering from an underground coalmine fire - Coalmine... | ecosystem: Environmental > Terrestrial > Soil > Unclassified ...
TGGTGGCGGTGCTCGCCGGGGCGGTGTTGTCGGCGGTCGGGGCCGGGGCGCTGCTGTCGCCTGCCGGGGCCGCCGAAGCGTCGGCCGCAGGGGCGGCGGCGTCAGCCGGCGCAGGCGGGGTGTCCTGGGCCAGCACCGCTTCCAGCGTGAACAGACTGCAGGCGGCAAGCGACCAGGCAAAGCCCCGCACGGCCGCGTTGCGGCCCCGTTTTTTTGTTTCAGTCATCGATCAGTCCTCGTATGGGGTCGAAACCCCGCAATGGGATGCCGTCCGCGAGACGGCGGAAAAACAACAGGTAAGGCGGAGGGCTGAAGCGCCGAAAAGCCGATACCACCGGCAAGTCCCTGAACCATCGCCGGCCCATCTGGGGGCTCTAAGGATGACCCGCAGGCCTACCGAGCCTGCCCGCATCACTAACCTGGAAACGATTGGGCCATGAAAATGTTGCAATTCTTAGGGTTTCCTAAGTGCAGATAAATGGTACGAGCCGTATGGCTTTTCCCTGACGCCCACGGCAAACTTGCTCCGGGAAGGGAGCGGAGCCGCCGTGGCAAGGGAGAGTTGGGGGTCAGGGGTTGTCCGCGCGGGCCGGCGGTGGTCCGAAGGTCGTCGTTGTACCTGTCGGGTCGCGGACTGCCGGGTAGCCGATCGGGGCGGAGCCGGGGGATGCTAGGCCAGGTCGACCTGCTGGGCGTGTTCGTCGACTACCAGATCAAGCTGAAGCGCCTGCTCGCCGGCCGCCTCAAGTCGCCGCAGACGGCCGAGGACCTGACCCAGGATCTCTACTTCAAGCTGCCGCGCGTGGCGGAGCAATTCCCCACCCGCGACGACGCCCAGCGCTACCTGGTGCGGATGGCGCTCAATGCCGCCCTCGACCACCAGCGCGTCGAAGGCCGCCGCGCCGAGCTGCTGCAGGGCATGGCCGAGCAGGCCGACAGCGTCACCGCCTCGCCCGAGCACGAGCTGGTTTCGCGCGGCGAGGTGGAGCAGCTCGAACACGCCCTCAAGGAGCTGCCGGCAAAGTGCCGCGACGTCCTCTATATGAGCCGGGTGCAGGGCATGACCCACGCCGAGATCGCCGCCGAGCTGGGCGTGTCCAAGAGCCTGGTGGACAAGTACGCAGTTCGCGCGCTGGTACACTGCCGGGAGTGGCTCAACCGCGCCGAACAGCGCCGCAAGGACGGCCGTCTGGCGCCTGCCGAGGCGGAAACAGGGCCCTGATTGCTGCCAAGTCGGGCGATACTCGTTTACCTGATATGACGCAAAACCTGACGCATATGCCGGATGCCGGAGGCTGGGGATTCCCAAAGGGGATCTCCCGGCCCGAGCTCGAAGCCATGCGCTGGGTGGTGCGGATGAATTCGGGCGAGGCCAGCCCTGCCGACCAGGCCGAGTTCGCCGAATGGTGGGCCCGCGCCCCGGAGAACCGGACGGCGCTCGCCTCCGCCTACCGGCTATGGCTGGCCACCGGGCCGGCGCTGCGCGCCGCGGGCAAGGCCCCGGCGCGGTCGTCGCACCGGCCGCTGCTGGCGCTCGCCGCCGCGCTGCTGCTGCTCGTTTTCCTGGGCTACGGCTCCTTCGGCCGGCACGAAGCGTCCGGCGGCGTGGCGCAGCTCGCCGATGCCGGCGGCTACTGCCGGCTGCTGCTGGGTGGCGAGGGCGATGCCTTCGACGTCACCCCGGACCCGGGCCAGCGCGTGGGCGCCGACGCCGGCGAAACCCGCGTGCGGATGCTGGATGCCGCGTTCTCCCTCAAGCCCTACGCGGCGGGCGTGCTGGTCACCGTCACCGGTGGCCGGGTCGCCTACCAGGACGGCCAGGGCCTGCATCTCATTGCAGCCGGCCAGCAAATGCGTTGCAATGCAGCCCATCCCGCGGCGGCCGGCACGGCGCGGCGCGATGCACACCACCCGCGCGAAGACGGCATCGGCACGCTGCTCGCCCGGCTTTCGGAGGCATGGACCTGGAGCCCGACGCGGCGCGAGCTGCGCCGCCTGGTCCTGCTGCGCTTGATCTGAGGATGGTCGATGATGCTTAAGCGGTGGAAGTCTTCCTTCCTCGCCTCCCTGCTGCTGGCCGCCGGCCTGGCCGGCAATGCCTGGGCCGATCCGCAGCCCGCCGGCGTGTTCAAGCGCGTCGAAGGCAGCGTGACGGTGCAGCACGAGGGCAACCGGGTGCCGGCCGTGGTCGGCATGCCGGTCTATGCCAGCGACCACGTCATCACCGGCGCCGACGGCAGCGCCGGCCTGACCTTCGAGGATGCTTCGCTGCTGTCGGTGGGGCCTTCCTCCGACCTGGCGGTCGACCGGTTCACCTTCGATACCACCACCTACGACGGCGCCTTCGAGCTGAGCCTGGCGCAGGGCCGCCTGGCGGTGGTCTCCGGCAAGATCGCCAAGCATCAGCAGGATGCGATGAAGGTGCGGACGCCGGGCAGCATCCTGGGCGTCCGCGGCACCGAGTTCGTGGTGGAGGTCGGGGGCAAATCGTGATCGCCCGCCTGGGCTGCGCATTTCTGCTGATCGGGCTTGCCGGCTGCGCCACCACCGACCGGGTGATCCTGCTGCCCGACGACGTCAGCGGCAAGGTCGGCAAGATCAACGTCGTCGGCCGCGGCGGCGGCGAGGTGCTGCTCGACTCGGCTTACGGCGAAGCGCGCGCCGGCAATGGCGAAGTCCGCGCCGGCACGCTGGAGGCGGAGGACGTGCGCCAGCGCTTCGCCAAGGAGCTGGCCGGCCTGCCGGCGCGTCCGGCCTCGTTCCTGCTCTATTTCGAGAACGACTCCAACCAGCTCACCGCCGATTCGCGCGCGCTGCTGCCGGCGATCCTCGAAGAGGTGCGGCGCCGCCCGGCGCCGGAGGTGGTGGTGATCGGCCACACCGACCGCGTCGGCACGGTGGAGTACAACGACAAGCTGTCGCTGGAGCGGGCCAGGGCCACGCGCGAGCTGCTGATCGCCGCCGGCTTCGACGGCGCCCATATCGAGGTGGCCGGCCGCGGCGAGCGCGAGCCGCTGATCCCGACCGACGACGAAGTGCCGGAGCCGCGCAACCGCCGGGTCGAGATCAGCGTGCGCTAAGGCGCGCGCCCTGCCCTGTCCGCCGTGAGGGCGGGCCAGAAACGCCGCAAAAAATCAGCGCACGAATAATTCCGGCAGCGCCGTGCCCGCCGCGGCGCGCACCGTTTCGCCGAACAGGCCGGACATCCCGGTTTCTTCCGGGTTGACCTCGATCATCCGCGCGCCGGAGCGTCCGGCCAGCGGAATCAGTCCCGCCGCCGGATGGACGATGCCGGAGGTGCCGACGGCGACGAACAGCTGCGTCTGGGCGATCAGCCGGCCGGCGCGGGCGAATACTTGCGCATCGACGCTGTCGCCGAACCAGGTGATGTTCGGGCGCAACCTGCCGCCGCAGTCCGGGCACTCACGCCGTACGTAAGCGGCGGCGGCAAGGTCTTCGCGGGGGCCGTGGCGGGCGCAGCGCAGGCGCCACAGGCTGCCGTGCAGCTCGATCACGCCGCCGGCGCCGGCGCGCTGGTGCATGCCGTCGGTGTTCTGCGTGATGATGGCGAGGTCCGGATGGGCCTGTTGCAGCGCGGCGAGGTGGCGGTGGCCGGCGTGCGGCTCGCAGGCCAGCACGCGGCCGCGGCGCTGCTCGTGGAAATCCAGCACCTTGCGCGGGTCGGCGTCGAAAGCGTCCTGGCAGGCGTACTCTTCCCATCGATAGTGGGCCCAGATGCCGCCGCGGCCGCGGTAGGTGGGGACACCGCTCTCGGCCGACATGCCGGCGCCGGTGAAGAACACGACATGCCTGTACTGACTCAGGGAGATGGGCTGCACATGAACCTCTACGATCGCTATGTCCTGCCTTATCTGCTCGACCTCGTCTGCGGCATCGAACCGGTGCAGCGCCAGCGCGCCAAGATCGTGCCACGGGCGCGGGGGCGCGTGCTGGAGATCGGCATCGGCACCGGCCGCAACCTGCCGTTCTACGACCACGCCAGGCTGGAAAAGCTCTATGGCCTGGACCCGGCGCTGCAGATGCACCGCAAGGCGCGCCGGCGCATGCGCCAGGCGGGGCTGGAGGTGGAGCTGGTCGACCTGCCGGCCGAGCGCATCCCGATGGAAGACGCCAGCTTCGACACCGTGCTGATGACCTACACGCTGTGCACCATCCCCGACGCGGTGGCGGCGCTGCGCGAGATGCGGCGCGTGCTCCGGCCGCAGGGGCGGCTGCTGTTCTGCGAGCACGGCGCGGCGCCGGACCCCTCGGTGCGGCGCTGGCAGGACCGGCTCACGCCGCTGTGGAAGCCGATCGCCGGCGGCTGCCATCTCAACCGCGACATTCCGGGCCTGCTGCAAGAGGGCGGTTTCCGCGTCGAGGAGCTGGAGCAGATGTACCTGCCGGGGCCGCGGCCGATGACCTACAACTACTGGGGCAGCGCCGCGGCGGAGTAGCTCGCGCAGGCCGTCGCCGCGGGCCTTAACGGCCCTTGGGCAGCTCCACCTCGATCTCGAACAGCTTGGGCCAGCGCTTGCCGGTGACGTAGAAGTGCCCGCTGCGCGGGTCGTAGGCGATGCCGTTGAGCACGTCGTCGGCGGGGTCCCAGCCCGCCGGCTTCGGGAAATGCGTCTGCAGCTGTGCCAGGTCCAGCCAGCCGCGCACCGCGCCGCTGACCGGGTCGATCACCGCCACCCGGTCGGTCTGCCAGATGTTGGCCAGCACCAGGCCGCCGACGTATTCCAGCTCGTTGAGCTGGTAGATGTCCTGGTCGCCGTCGTGGACGCCGACGTGTCCGAGCGTGGCGAAGCTGCGCGGATCGACGAAATACAGCAGCGCCGAGCCGTCGCTCTGGATCAGGCGCTGGCCGTCCCAGGTCAGGCCCCAGCCCTCGCCGGCGAAGATGAAGTGCTGCAGCGGCTTGAGCGCCCGGTCGTAGACGTAGCCGTGCCCTTCGCGCCAGGTCAGCACCACGATGCGCCCGTCGGCCAGCGCCGCGCCCTCGCCGAAATCCCCCGGCGGCAGCTTGACGCTCTTCAGCTTGCGGCCGCTGGCGAGGTCGCGGACGCTCAGCTCCGAGCGGCCGTAGCCGCCGCTGCTCTCGATCAGGCGGCCCTTGCCGTCCAGCACCAGGCCTTCGGTGAACGAGGCGGTGTCGTGCGGGTATTCCTTTACCAGGCGCCAGGCCAGCTGCGGCGCGGCGGCCTGCGCCGTGGCGGCAAGGACGAGCAGGACCAGTGTCGCTACAATGCGCATAGATTCTGATTATTCGAAAAGGGAACCATGATCCGCAGCATGACGGGCTACGCCCGCGCCGAGCAGCAAGGCCCCTGGGGGCGCCTGAGCTGGGAGCTGCGCTCGGTCAATCATCGTTATCTGGACCTGCAAATCAAGCTGCCGGATGAATTCCGCGTGCTCGAGTCGGAGCTGCGCGTGCTCGCCGGCGGCAAGATCGGCCGCGGCAAGGTCGAGGCCGGCCTGCGCTTCAACCGCGACACCGCCGTGGGCGCGGCGCCGGAGCCGGACCGCGAGCGCCTGCGCGAGCTGCGCGCCGCGCTGAGCGTGGTGGCCGAAGAGCTGGGCGCGCTGGGCCAGCCCGAGCCGATGCGCGTGCTGGCCTGGCCCGGCGTGGTGCGCCAGGAGGCGGCCGAGGTGACCCCGCCGCTGGCCGAGGCTACCGCGCTGTTCCACAAGGCACTGGCCGACTTCGCCGACACCCGCGCCCGCGAGGGCGAGCGCACCGCCGCCTTCCTGCGCGAGCGCCTGGAAGCGCTGGCCGCCCTGGTCGAGCGCGTGCGCGCCCGCGGCCCGCAAGTGCGCGACGCCTGGCTGGAACGCCTGCGCGCCCGCGTCGCCGACCTCGGCGTGGAAGTGGACCCGCAGCGCCTGGCGCAGGAAGTGGCGCTGGCCGCGCAGCGCGCCGACGTCGACGAGGAAATGTCGCGCCTGGTCAGCCACATCACCGAAGTGCGCGACACCCTGGCGCGCGACGAAGCCATCGGCCGCCGTCTCGACTTCCTGATGCAGGAACTCAACCGCGAGGCCAACACCCTCTCGTCCAAGTCGCAGGACGCCGAGATGACCCGCTGCGCCGTCGAGATGAAGGTCATCATCGAGCAGATGCGCGAGCAGGTGCAGAACATCGAGTGAGCGGTCGCCGGCGCTAGCGGCCGGCAAGAATCCGCTTTGCAGTCAGCCGCTGGCCCGCCGCGGCTGGATCCCGATCTCGATAATGCCCAGTCCTGCCGGAGCCGTGGCCGGGCCGCCGTAGGCTGCCGCCGCGGGTGCAAGGCTCCGCTCCACGCCATGCGCCGTACGCATAAGCCTCTGCCGGCGGCGGTGAACTTCCGCAAGTTGAGCCGGATTCGCCGCCGGGCGCCGGAACCGCCCAGTACCACAAGCCTCGAGCGCCATACACAAAAGTTGAATTTTCGCGCAAAACCATTGGTCGTATTAATGCCGTCCCTCCGCGGGCGGCCGGGAAGCGGGGGAGGGCGGCAGGCGCCGCGCTGAACGAAACGATTCCACGGTGGTGCGCCGGATGCGCCTCGCCATTTCAGGGAAGATGCCATGACCATGATGGTCCCGGACTCGGGTGAAGCAGATTCGCCGCAACCAGGCTTGAAGGTGCTGGTGGTCGCCGCCGAGGTCTGGCCGCTGGCCAAGACCGGCGGGCTGGCCGACGTGGTGTCCGCCCTGCCCAAGGCGCTGTCGGACCTGGACGCCGACATCCGCCTGGTGATCCCGGGCTACCCCTGCGCGCTGGAGCAGCTGGTCGCGCCCAGCGCCGCGGCCGAGCTGGGCAGGTTCGCCGGGGCGGAGCTGCGGCTGGTCAGGGGCCTGTTGCCCGGTGCCGGCCTGCCGGTGTGGCTGGTGGACGCGCCGGCCCTGTTCCAGCGTCCGGGCTCGCCCTACGCCGACCGCAACGGCGAGGACTGGCCCGACAACGCCCGCCGCTTTGCCGCGCTGTGCCACGCCGCGGCCCGCCTCGCGCTGGACCAGGCCGGGCAGGGCTGGAAGCCGGACGTGGTGCACTGCCATGACTGGCACGCCGGCCTGGTACCGCTGCTGCTGGGCCAGGCGCCGGCGCGGCCGCGCACCGTCTTCACCATCCACAATGCGGCCTTCGCCGGCAAGTTCTCATTTGACGAGGTGCGGCCGCTGGGCCTGCCCGCGGCGGCGATGGGCATCGACGGCGCGGAGTTCTACGGCGGCTTTTCCTTCCTCAAGGCCGGCATCCGCTACGCCGACAAGATCACCACCGTCAGCCCCACCTACGCCCGCGAAATCTGCACGCCGGAGTTCGGCTGCGGCCTCGACGGGCTGCTGCGCCATCGCGGCGCCGACCTGGTGGGCATCATGAACGGCATCGACGCCGAACGCTGGAACCCGGGCCGCGACCGCCACCTGGCGCAGCCCTACGTGCGGCCGGATTGCGGCGGCAAGGACCTGTGCAAGGCCGACTTGCAGCGCGAGCTGGGGCTGCAGGTCGATCCGGCGGCGCCCCTGGCGATCTTCGTCAGCCGCATCACGCACCAGAAGATGGCCGACATCCTGTTGCAGACCCTGCCGGACATCATGGCGCGCTCGCCCCGCCTGCAGTTCGGCCTGCTCGGCAAGGGCGACCGCCACCTGGAGGACGGCTTCGGCCGCCTCGCCGCCGCGTTCCCGAAACGGGCCGCGGTACAGATCGACCATTCCGAGCGCCTGGAGCACAAGCTCCACGCCGGCGGCGACATCCTGCTGCACGGCTCGCGCTTCGAGCCCTGCGGCCTGGCCCAGCTGTATTCGATGCGCTACGGCACGGTGCCGGTGGTGCGCCGGGTCGGCGGCCTGGCCGACAGCGTCATCGACGCCGACGCCTCGGTCGAAAAGGGCGGCGCCACCGGCTTCGTCTTCGACGAGCCCACCGGCGCCGCGCTCGCCTCCTCACTCGATCGCTGCATCAGCGCCTACCAGGCCGGGGCGGACCCCTGGCGCCGGCTGCAGCACAACGCCATGGCCGCGGATTTCAGCTGGGACCGCTCCGCCAGGAACTACCTCAGGCTGTACGGTCCCGCGGCGCCGGGCCCGCGATCGTAGGCGGGGACTTCCGCCCGCGCCGCCACGGCGCGGCCGTGCCGGTGGGAGGCGGCGGATCGCCTACCGCCCAGCCAGCGCCCGCACCGCCTCTTCGAATTCGCGCATCAGCACCTCCACCAGCTGCCCCGCCGGCAGCGCGCGCACCAGCGGCGCGCCCTGGCCGGCCCACTGCGCGCCGTAGCCGAACTCGCCCTGGGCCTTGGCGGCGGCGTGCAGCGCCTTGCCGGCGTCGTAGGCGATGGGATAGTCGGGCGGCGGCGGCCGGCGCGGATCGTCGTCCAGGGCGGTGAAGCGGTTGCGCAGGCCGCGCGCCTTGCGGCCGGAGATGGTGGCGGTGAGGACGGTGCCGTCCACTGGCTGCCCGATCAGCGCGCGCCGGTAGCCCGCGTCGATGGCCGATTCCGGGCAGGCGACGAAGGCGGTGCCCAGCTGCGCCGCCTGCGCGCCCAGCGCCAGCGCGGCGGCGATGCCGGCGCCGTCCATGATGCCGCCCGCGGCGATCACCGGGATGTCGCCGGCGCGGACCAGCAGGCGGGTGAGGGCGAAGGTGCCCAGGCCCTCGTCCACCGCGGCCGGGTCGAACACGCCGCGATGGCCGCCGCCCTCGATGCCCTGGGCGACGATGCCGTCGACGCGCGCCGCCGCCAGTTGCTGCGCCTCGCGCGGATCGGTGGCGCTGGCCAGCAGCGCGATGCCGGCTCCGCGCAGCGCCTCCAGCGCTTCCGCGCCGGGCAGGCCGAAATGGAAGCTGACCACGGCGGGCCGCTCGTCGAGCAGCATCTGCAGCATGGCGCGGTCGCCGACGAAGCTGCGGTAGATCTCCTTCAACGCGGCCGGCGGCGTGGCGCCGAACTGCGCGAACTGCGGCCGCAGCCACTCCAGCCAGCGCGCTTCGCGCAGCGGATCGGCGGTTGCCGGCGCATGGCAGAACAGGTTGACGTTGAACGGCCCGGCGGTGAGGTCGCGGGTTTCGCGGATCATGCGGCGGGCGCCTTCGGCATCGGTGGCGCCCACGCCGAGCGAGCCGAGGCCGCCGGCGTTGGTCACGGCCGCGGCCATGGCCGGCGTGCTGACCCCCGCCATCGGCGCCTGGATGATCGGTTTGGTGATGCCGAGCCTGGTCAACAGCGCCTGTTCCATGATTGCGCCTTATGTTGCGGGAACCCATCGTACGGCGCCCGTTCACGACCCGGAAGAGGGAAGCGGTGTCATGCCGCCGCGCTCATAAAAGCGTATAAAACAGCTTCCCCTCATGCGGTTTCATCGATCCAAGGAGCAGGATATGAGCACCACCACGTCCGAAGTCTGGCTCGCCTCCGGTGTCAGAACCCCGTTCGCCAAGCTCGACGGCGCGCTCGGCAAGTTCGACGCCATCGAGCTGTCCGTGCCGGTGGCGCAGGCGATGGTGGAAAAGCTCAAGGGCGCCAACCCCGACTTCGCGGTATGGGGCACGGTGGTGCCCAACCTCACCTGGAGCAACATCGCGCGCGAGATCCTGATGGACGCCGGCCTGCCGCCGAGCATTCCGGCCTATTCCACCATCATGGCCTGCTCCACCAGCATGATCGGGGCGATCCAGGCCGCCGGCATGGTCGACGGCGTCAGCCGCAACCTGGCGCTGGTCGGCGGCGTCGAGAGCATGAGCCGGGTGCAGATTGGCCTCGGCGTGAAGCTGTCGGACTGGGTGCGCAGGTTCCAGCAGGCGCGCTCGCTGGGGCAGAAAGTGCAGCACCTGGCCGACCTCAAGCCGGGCGACGTGCGGCTCTACATTCCCGCCGTGACCAACCGCACCAGCGGCATGAGCATGGGCGAGCACACCGAGATCACCGTCAAGGAATGGGGCATCGGCCGCGAGCCGCAGGACCAGCTGGCCCTGCAGGGCCACCAGCGCGCCGTCGCCGCCTGGGAGCGCGGGTTCTTCGACGACCTGGTGATCCCGGTCGGCGAAGCCAGGCGCGACACCATCCCGCGCAAGGAAACCTCGCTGGAGAAGCTGGCGCGGCTGCCGCCGGCCTTCGACCGCACCAGCGGCAAGGGCACCCTCACCGCCGGCAATTCCTCGCCCCTGACCGACGGCGCGGCCGCGCTGTGGGTGGCGTCGAAAGCCGGCCTGGGCAGGCTGCCCTCGTCCACGCCGCGGGTGCGTCTGGTGGACTGGGAGATCGCCTCGGTCGACTTCCGCGTCGAGGGCCTGCTGATGGCGCCGGCCTTCGCCATCCCGCGCCTGCTGGCGCGCCACGGGCTGCGCTACGAGGACATCGCCCTGTGGGAGATCCACGAGGCCTTCGCCGGCCAGGTGCTGTTCCACATCAAAGCGCTGGAGGACCGCAAGTTCCTCCAGGAAAGGGCCGGCGTCGACCGCGACTTCGGCGCCTTCCCGCGCGAGCGGCTCAATCCCAACGGCGGCAGCGTGGCCCTGGGCCATCCCTTCGGCGCCACCGGCGCGCGCATCCTCAGCCAGGCGGTGAAGGAGCTGGCGGCGATGCCCGCCGGTGCCTGGGCCATCGTCAGCATCTGCGCCGACGGCGGCCAGGGCAGCGTGGTGCTGCTGCGCAACGGCTGAAGTCCCGCCGGAGCAGCAAAAAAAAGCCCCGCGCAGGCGGGGCTTTTTTGCGCCCTGAGCGCTCAGTCGTCCTTCATCTCCAGGCTGCGGTTCACGCCCAGCGCGGCCAGGGTGCCCAGGGCGCCGGACAGCAGGTACAGGCCGACGTAGCCGGTGCCCAGGTGCACCGCCAGCTCCAGCGCCAGCAGCGGCGCGAAGGCGGCGCCGGCGAGCCAGCCCAGGTCGGCGGTGAACACCGCGCCGCTGTAGCGGAAGCGGCTGGGGAAGGCCGAGTTCACGGCGCCGGCGGCCTGGGCGTGGGAGAAGCCGAGCAGGGCGAAGCCGAGGATGATGAAGACGTAGCCGCCGGCGGCGCTGCCGTTGAGCAGCACCGGGGTGTAGCCGCTGTAGATGGCGATCAGCACCGCGCAGATCGCCAGGGTGGCGCGCCGGCCGATGCGGTCGGCCACCACGCCGGAGACGACCATGCAGGGCACCGCCACGGCGGCGCCGACGATCTGCACCAGCAGGAAGTCGGTCAGCGACTGCTTGTTGGCGAACAGCAGCAGCCAGGACAGCGGGAACACCGTCACCAGGTGGAACAGCGCGTAGCTGGCCAGCGGCGCGAAGGCGCCGAGCGCGATGTTGGCGCCCTGGGTGCGCAGCAGCTCGCCCAGCGGCGCCGGCTCCAGCTCGCGGGTCTTCAGCAGCTGGGTGAATTCCGGCGTCACCACCAGGCGCAGGCGCGCGAACAGCGCCACCACGTTGATGGCGAAGGCGACGTAGAACGGATAACGCCAGCCCCAGCTGTTGAAATCCTCCGGCGACAGGCTCGCCACCGAGTAGGCGAACAGGCCGGTGGCGATGATGAAGCCGATCGGCGCGCCCAGCTGCGGGATCATCGCATACCAGCCGCGCTGGTTCTGCGGCGCGTTGAGCGCCAGCAGCGAAGGCAGGCCGTCCCAGCTGCCGCCCACGGCGATGCCCTGGGCGAAGCGCAGCAGCGACAGCAGCACGATCGAGGTGGCGCCGAGCTCGGCGTAGCCGGGCAGGAAGGCGATGCCGACGGTGGCGGTGCCGAGCATGAACAGCGCCACCGTCAGCTTGACGCCGCGGCCGTAGCGCTGGTGGATGATGCGGAACAGCAGCGAGCCGATCGGGCGGGCGATGAAGGCCAGCGAGAACAGCATGAAGGCGTAGATGGTGCCCTGCAGCGGCGCCACGAAGGGGAAGAACACCGACGGGAAAACCAGCACCGAGGCGATGCCAAACACAAAGAAATCAAAGAATTCCGAGATGCGGCCGATGATCACGCCGATGGCGATCTCGCCCGGCGCCACTTTCGCCGGGGCGCTTTCCGGCAGGCCGGAAGCGGGGGCGGCGGATGGTTGATGCGTCACGGACATGCTGTTCTCTGCGTACGCCACTGCTGCTTCAGTGGACTACTATAGGCGCGGTCTTCCGCATTGCCCAGAGCCGGAGCGCTCCTTCCGACGGCTCGCGCCGACACTGGGGGTCAGCATGGACATTGGCACGTTTCGGGCTGTCCCGGCCATTGGACAAAACGTCCAATCGCGCATTGCCCGCGACGTTCTTATAGTTGCCACCCTCGACCAAGCCCGATAGTGCGCCATGCTGTCCACCGTCCCGCGCCCCAGAGTCCTTAGCCTGCTCCTCGTCCCGCTGGCGGCCCTGCTCGGCGGCTGCGCCGGGGACGTGCTGTCTCCCGCCGGCGACGTGGCGCTGCAGCAGCGCAACCTGGTCATCGCCTCCACCGTGCTGATGCTGCTGATCATCGTGCCGGTGATGGCGCTCACCGCCTGGTTCGGCTGGAAATACCGCGCCTCCAACAAGGACGCGCCCTACGACCCCGACTTCCACCATTCCACCCAGCTCGAGCTGGTGATCTGGTCGGCGCCGCTGCTGATCATCATCGCCCTCGGCGCGATGACCTGGATCTCCACCCACACCCTCGATCCCTACCGCAAGCTCGACCGGCTGGCGGCGGGCCAGGCGGTGGACAAGGAGGTCAAGCCGCTGCGGGTGCAGGCGGTGGCGATGGACTGGAAGTGGCTGTTCATCTACCCGGACTACGGCGTGGCCACCGTCAACGAGATGGCGGCGCCGGTGAACCGGCCGATCGAGTTCCAGATCACCGCCACCTCGGTGATGAACGCGTTCTACGTGCCGGCGCTGGCCGGCATGATCTACGCGATGCCGGCGATGGAAACGCAGCTGCACGCGGTGATCAACAAGCCCGGCAGCTACCAGGGCATCTCCGCCAACTACAGCGGCGCCGGCTTCTCCGACATGCACTTCCGCTTCCTCGGCGTCAGCGAGGCCGACTTCGGCAAGTGGATCGACGGCGTCAAGGCCTCCGGCGACAAGCTGGAGCGCGGCGATTACCTGGCGCTGGAGCGGCCGAGCGAGCGCGAGCCGGTGCGCAGGTACGGCGCGGTGATGCCGAACCTGTACGACGCGATCCTCAACCTCTGCGTCGACCCCAACAAGATGTGCCAGCGCGACATGATGAAGATCGACGCCAGGGGCGGGCTCGGCCTGGCCGGCGTCGGCAACGTCGCGCGCCTGAGCCATGACCGGCCGCGCACCGGCTTCCATGGCTTCGAGCGCGGCTACGGCCGCGACTACGTGCTGGCGCTGTGCGCCGTGGACCCCGAAGCGCTGTGGTCGCCGGCCCCCGCCGCGCCGGCCAACTGAGGCGCCCCGAGACTGAACGATGCAAGACCATTCGCAACTGATTCACTTCCTGTTCGGCCGTCTCAGCTGGGACGCGATCCCGTACGACGTGCCGATCCTGGTCTGGACCTTCGCCGTGGTGGCGGTGCTGGGCATCGCCCTGCTCGCCGCGATCACCTGGCACGGCAAGTGGGGCTACCTGTGGAAGGAGTGGTTCACCAGCGTCGACCACAAGAAGATCGGCATCATGTACATGGTGCTGGGCACCGTCATGCTGCTGCGCGGCTTCGCCGACGCGGCGATGATGCGCCTGCAGCAGGCCATGGCCTTCGGCGGCTCGATGGGCTACCTGCCGCCGCACCACTACGACCAGATCTTCACCGCCCACGGCGTGATCATGATCTTCTTCGTCGCCATGCCGATGATCGTCGGGCTGATGAACATCGTGGTGCCGCTGCAGATCGGCGCGCGCGACGTGGCCTTCCCGTTCCTCAACAACTTCAGCTTCTGGATGACGGTGTCCGGCGCGCTGCTGGTGATGCTGTCGCTGTTCGTCGGCGAGTTCGCCCGCACCGGCTGGCTGGCCTACCCGCCGCTGTCGGGCATCGCCTACAGCCCCGACGTCGGCGTCGACTACTACATCTGGTCGCTGCAGATCGCCGGCGTCGGCACCCTGCTGTCGGGCGTCAACTTCATCGTCACCATCGTCAAGATGCGCGCGCCCGGCATGGACCTGATGAAGATGCCGATCTTCACCTGGACCGCGCTGTGCACCAACGTGCTGATCGTCGCCGCCTTCCCGGTGCTGACCGCGGTGCTGGCGCTGCTGTCGCTGGACCGCTACGTCGGCACCGACTTCTTCACCAATGATTTCGGCGGCAACCCGATGATGTACGTCAACCTGATCTGGATCTGGGGCCACCCCGAGGTCTACATCCTGATCCTGCCGGCGTTCGGGGCGTTTTCCGAGATCGTCTCCACCTTCTGCGGCAAGAAGCTGTTCGGCTACGCCTCGATGGTCTACGCCACGGTGGTCATCACCATCCTGTCCTACCTGGTGTGGCTGCACCACTTCTTCACCATGGGCTCGGGCGCCAGCGTCAACTCGTTCTTCGGCATCACCACCATGATCATCTCGATCCCGACCGGTGCCAAGATCTTCAACTGGCTGTTCACCATGTACCGCGGCCGCATCCGCTTCGAAGTGCCGATGCTGTGGACCATGGGTTTCATGTTCACCTTCGTCATCGGCGGCATGACCGGCGTGCTGCTGGCGGTGCCGCCGGCGGACTTCGTCCTGCACAACAGCCTGTTCCTGATCGCCCACTTTCACAACGTGATCATCGGCGGCGTGCTGTTCGGCCTGTTCGCCGCGATCAACTTCTGGTTCCCCAAGGCGATGGGCTTCAGGCTCGACCCGTTCTGGGGCAAGGTTTCGTTCTGGTTCTGGCTCAGCGGCTTCTGGGTCGCCTTCACCCCGCTGTACATCCTCGGCCTGATGGGCGTGACCCGCCGCCTCAACCACTTCGACGATCCCAGCCTGCAGATCTGGTTCCAGATCGCCGCCTTCGGCGCGCTGCTGGTGTTCTTCGGCATCCTCGCCTTCCTGGTGCAGCTGTTCGTCAGCTTCCGCCGGCGCGAGGCGCTGCGCGACACCACCGGCGATCCCTGGAACGGCCGCACCCTGGAGTGGTCCACTTCCTCGCCGGCGCCGGAGTACAACTTCGCCTTCACCCCGCAGGTCCACGACCAGGACGCCTGGTACGACATGAAGCAGCGCGGCTACGAGCGTCCGGCCGCGGGCTTCCTCCCGATCCACATGCCGAAGAGCACGCCGGCCGGCCTGATCCTGGCGCTGCTGGCCATGGCCTGCGGCTTCGGCCTGATCTGGCACATCTGGTGGCTGGCCGCGGCCTCGTTCTTCGGCTTCGTCGCCGCCGTCATCGTCCACAGCTTCAACTACCACCGCGACTTCCACATCCCCGCCGAGGAAGTGGCGCGGGTGGAAGCCGAGCGCAGCCGCCTGCTGGCGCAGCGGGCCTGACGGCGTAATCGACCATGAGCACGACCACTGCAAGCGCGGCGCAGCCGCGGTTTTACCTGACGGAAGAGCACCATCCCGAAAACGGGGTGATGCTGGGCTTCTGGATCTACCTGATGAGCGACTGCCTCGTCTTCGCGTGCCTGTTCGCGATGTACGGGGTGCTCGGCGGCAGCTACGCCGCCGGGCCGGGGCCGAAAGACCTGTTCGACCTGTCGGTGGTGGCGGTCAACACCTCGATGCTGCTGCTGTCCTCGATCACCTACGGCTTCGCCATGCTCGAGATCCAGCGCCAGCGCAAGCTGGCGACGCTGTTCTGGCTGGCGGTCACCGGCTGCTTCGGCGCGGCCTTCGTCACGCTGGAGCTGACCGAGTTCGCGCACATGATCCACGAGGGTGCGGGCCCGCAGCGCAGCGCCTTCCTGTCCTCGTTCTTCACCCTGGTCGGCACCCACGGCCTGCACGTCAGCTTCGGCATCCTGTGGCTGATCACGTTGATGGTGCAGGTGGGCCGCTACGGCCTGACCGCCGCCAACATCCGCCGCCTGAGCTGCCTGAGCCTGTTCTGGCACTTCCTCGACGTGGTCTGGATCGGCGTCTTCACCTTCGTCTACCTGATGGGAGTGCTGCGATGAGCGAGCCCCACGTCCATGGCGGGGCCGGCGGCGCCCATGACCAAGACGCGCGCTTCGACGCGCGCCATGTCCACGGCCACGCCCACGACCCGAACATCCCGCACGCCACCTTCCGCGGCTACATGATCGGCTTCCTGCTGTCGGTGGTGCTGACGGCGATCCCGTTCTGGCTGGTGATGGGCAAGGTCTTCCACAACCCGCAGGCCACCACCTGGATCGTGCTGGCGTTCGCCGTGGTGCAGATCCTGGTGCACATGGCCTACTTCCTGCACCTCAACACCAGCTCCGAGGGCGGCTGGAACATGCTGGCCCTGATCTTCACCATCGTGCTGGTGGTGATCACGCTCAGCGGCTCGCTGTGGGTGATGTACCACATGAACGCCAACATGATGCCGATGTCCGCGCAGGACATGCGCAACATGCCGTAGGGCGGGCGTCCGCCTGCGGCGGATGGCCCGCGTCCCCGCCGGCGCGGACCTGCCGCGTGGCCCGGGACTGCCATCCCGGGATGCACGGGGCGATGCAGTTGCGCCAAGATGGCCCGGACGCTTCACGGCAGGCCGCCTTCCGAACATGCGTTTCGTCCTCTTTCTCTCCATGCTGCTGCTGGCCTGCGCCGGCTTCGTCGCCCTGGGCAACTGGCAGCTGCGGCGCCTGGCCTGGAAGGAGGCGCTGATCGCCCGCGTCGACCAGCGCCTCGCCGCGCCGGCCGAGGCGCCGCCGCCGCGGGCGCAGTGGGCCGCGCTCGGCGCCGCCGACGCCTACCGCAAGCTGTGCCTGGACGGCGCCTTCCTGCCGGGCCGCGAGACGCTGGTGCAGGCCGTCACCCGGCTCGGCCCCGGCTGGTGGGTGCTGGCGCCGCTGCGCACGGCGCAGGGCGACACGGTGCTGGTCAACCGCGGCTTCGTCGACGCTCCGCACCGCGATGCGGCCGGCCGGCCCGCGCCCGACGGGGCGCAGCGGGTCTGCGGCCTGCTGCGGCTGAGCGAGCCGGGAGGGGCCTTCCTCCATCACAACGCCGCGGCGGAAGGGCGCTGGTATTCGCGCGATGTCGCCGCCATCGCCGCCGCGCAGCGGCTGCCGGCGCCGGACGTCGCGCCGTACTTCCTCGACGCCGACGACGGCGCCAACCCCGGCGGCTGGCCGGTCGGCGGCCTGACCGTGGTGCAGTTCCGCAACAGCCACCTCAGCTATGCCCTGACCTGGTATGCCCTGGCGCTGCTGTCGGCGGGCGCGGCGGCGATCCTGGTGCCGCACCGGCGGCGGCGCCCGGCGGGGTAAAATAGGCCGGTACGCCGCGGCATCCCGGACCGCCGCCGAGCCGACCTTGAAGCGAGCCTCCCTCAAACAACGACTGCAGCGCATCGCCTCGGGCGCCGGCGTCCAGCGCGACGCCGCCGGGCTGCAGAACATGATGCAGCTGATCCAGCTGCGCTGGATCGCCGTCTCCGGCCAGGTCCTGACCATCGTCTTCGCCCAGTTCGTGCTCGGCATCGAGCTGCCGCTGCGGCCGATGCTGCTGATCGTCGGCGCCCTGGTGGTGCTGAACATCCTCAGCTACTACCGCTGGGCCCGGCTGCGCCAGGTCAGCGACGGCGAGCTGCTGCGCCGCCTGCTGCTCGACGTGGCGGCGCTGACCGCCCTGCTGTACCTGAGCGGCGGCGCCACCAACCCCTTCGTCTTCCTCTACCCGCTGCAGGTGATCCTCGGCGCGGTGCTGCTCAAGCCGCGCTCGACCTGGACCATCGTCGCTGTCACCACCCTCTGCTTCGCCGGGCTGACCCTGTGGTACGAGCCGCTGCGCCTGCCGCATGGCGGCGTGGAGCAGCTGTTCAGCCTGCACATCCTGGGGCTGCTGATCTGCTTCGTGCTCGACGCCGGCCTGCTGGTGGTGTTCATGAGCCGCATCAACCAGAACCTGCGCCGCCGCGACGCCTGGCTCGCCGACCTGCGCCAGCGCGCCGCCGAGGAGGACCACATCGTGCGCATGGGCCTGCTCGCCTCCGGCGCGGCGCACGAGCTGGGCACGCCGCTGGCCTCGCTGTCGGTGATCCTCAACGACTGGGAGGACATGCCGGTGTTCTGGCAGAACCCGGAGCTGCTGCACGAGGTCGGCGACATGCAGGCGGCGGTGGAGCGCTGCAAGGCCATCGTCAGCGGCATCCTGCTGTCGGCCGGCGAGGCGCGCGGCGAATCGCTCGCCATCACCACCGTCGCCGGCTTCGTCGACGCCCTGGTGGCGGAGTGGCGCACGCGGCGCAATCCGCCGCGGCTGGACTACGACAAGGACTTCGCCGAGGACCTGCCGATCGTCTCCGACTCGGCGCTGAAGCAGATCATCGGCAACGTGCTGGACAACGCCTACGAGGCCTCGCCGGACTGGGTCGGGCTCAGCGTCTCGCACGACGGCGAAACCCTGGTGCTGCGCGTGCGCGACCGCGGCCCCGGCTTCGCGCCGGAGATGCTGGCGCAGTTCGGCAAGCCCTACCAGTCGAGCAAGGGCCGTCCCGGCGGCGGCCTCGGCCTGTTCCTGCTGGTTAACGTGGTGCGCAAGCTCGGCGGCCGCGTCACCGCCGAGAACGACCCGCAGGGCGGCGCGGTGGTGACCCTGTACCTGCCGCTGGTCTCGCTGGCGATCGAGGAAGAGGATGAGCGAGCCGTCTGACAAGCTGCTGCTGATCGTCGAGGACGACGACGCCTTCGCGCGCGTGCTGAAGCGCTCGTTCGAGCGCCGCGACTACCGCGTGCTGGTCGCCGCCAGCCTGGAGGAGGCGCAGGCGCTGCTCGAAACCGAGGCGCCGGGCCGCGCCGTGGTCGACCTCAAGCTCGGCACCGCCTCGGGCCTGGCGGTGGTGCAGGCGCTGCACCGCCACGACCCGGAGATGCTGATCGTGGTGCTGACCGGCTTCGCCAGCATCGTCACCGCGGTGGAAGCGGTGAAGCTCGGCGCCTGCAACTACCTGGTCAAGCCTTCGAACACCGACGACATCGAGGCCGCCTTCACCCGCGAACCGGGCGACGTGGACGTCGCGGTGCCGGCGCGCAGCACCTCGATCAAGACCCTGGAGTGGGAGCGCATCCACGAGGTCCTGGCCGAGACCGGCTTCAACATCTCCGAGACGGCGCGGCGCCTGGGCATGCACCGCCGCACCCTGGCGCGCAAGCTGGGCAAGCGCTTCGTGCCCTGAACTTTTGTCCCGCGGATCGTTCAAAATGCGCGGCGGGTCCGGTAGCGCGCCCGCCGGCCACAGAATTTCCAGAACTACGGACAGGCCATGATCGACCGCAGAAGCTTCCTCGCCGCCGGCGGCGCCTCCTTCGCCCTGACGGTGCTCGGCATCACGCCGACGGCGCAGGCCGCCCGGCGCCTCAAGCTCGGCTCCGCCGCGCCCTTCTCCTACGAGGTGCTGGTCGAGCGCGCCCGCGCGCTGGCCGGCAAGCCCTACGAGGCGCCCAAGCCGCTGTCGCGCGAGGTGCTGGAGCGCATCGACTACGACGCCCACGGCAAGATCCGTTTCAAGACCGACCTGGCGCTGTTCGCCAACGGCCCGGGCCAGTATCCGGTGACCTTCTTCCACCTCGGCCGCTACTTCCAGGCGCCGGTGCGCATGTACGTGGTGGACCAGGGCCAGGCCCAGGAAATCATCTACGACCCGGACTACTTCGACATGCCGGCCGACAGCCCGGCGCGCGAGCTGCCCAAGGGCGCCGGCTTCGCCGGCTTCCGCTTCCAGGAAAGCCGGCTCGACAACCAGGAGCGGCTCGACTGGCGCAAGAACGACTGGGTCGCCTTCCTCGGCGCTTCTTATTTCCGCGCCATCGGCGAGCTGTACCAGTACGGCCTGTCGGCGCGCGGCATCGCCGTCAATTCGGCGGTGGGCGGCAAGGCGGAGGAATTCCCGGTCTTCAGCCAGTTCTTCTTCGACACGCCGGCGGAAAACAGCGACACCGTCACGGTCAGCGCGCTGCTGGAAGGCCCCAGCGTCACCGGCGCCTACCGCTTCCGCATGCGCCGCGCCAAGGCGGTGAACATGGAGGTGGAGGCCGCGGTGTTCCTGCGCGCCGACGTCGACCGCCTCGGCCTGGCGCCCATCACCTCGATGTACTGGTTCTCCGAGACGATCAAGAACACCGCCATCGACTGGCGCCCGGAAGTGCACGACTCCGACGGCCTGGCGATGTGGAACGGCGCCGGCGAACACATCTGGCGGCCGCTCAACAATCCGCCACGCATCATGGCCTCGGCCTTCAGCGACCAGAATCCGCACGGCTTCGGCCTGCTGCAGCGCGACCGCAACTTCGACCACTACCTCGACGGCGTCAACTACGACCGCCGGCCGAGCCTGTGGGTCGAGCCGCTGGACGGCTGGGGCGCCGGCACGGTGCAGCTGATCGAGATCCCCGACAACGACGAGATCCACGACAACATCGGCGCCATGTGGGTGCCGAAGGAGCCGGCCAAGGCCGGCAGCAGCTACCGGCTGCGCTACCGCCTGCACTGGGCCGCCGACGAACCCTATCCCTCGCCGCTGGCGCGCTGCGTCGCCACCCGCCTGGGCCGCGGCGGCCAGCCCGGCCAGCCGCGCCCGCCGGGCCTGCGCAAGTTCGTGGTGGAATTCTTCGGCGGCCCGCTGGTGTCGCTGCCGTTCGGCGTGAAGCCCGAGGCGGTGCTCAGCGCCAGCCGCGGCGAGTTCTCCTACGTCTTCACCGAGGCGGTGCCGGACGGCGTGTCCGGCCACTGGCGCGCCCAGTTCGACCTCAAGGTGGATGGCGCCGAGCCGGTCGACATGCGCCTCTACCTCAAGGCCGGCGACAAGACCTTGAGCGAGACCTGGCTGTATCAATATCACCCGTTCAGCAAGGACGGCGTGGTCTACTGACCCGCTCCGCCCCTTTCCCCGCGGTCAGGGGCCGGAGGCGCGGGCCGCCGGGGGAGCGCCCGCCTCGCGGCAGTGGGCCATACAGGCCATAGGCAGGGGGCGCGGCATCGGCGAGAATCGGCGCAAATCCAGCCGATCGCCAAAAGCCGATGCCCCAGCCGCCGTCCGAAACCGCCGTTCCGCCGGGCACGCTGTGGATCGTTTCCGCCCCCAGCGGCGGCGGCAAGACCAGCCTCACCCGGGCCCTGGTCCAGCGCCTGAACCAGCGCGGCATCGCGGCGGCGATCTCGGTGTCCTATACCACCCGCGCCCCGCGCGCCGGCGAGGAAGACGGCGTGCACTACCACTTCGTCGAGGAGCCGCGCTTCCTGGCGATGGCCGCCGCCGGGGAGTTTCTCGAGCACGCCGAGGTGTTTGGCCGGCGCTACGGCACCGGCCGGGCCGAGACCGAGCGCCTGCTCGCCGCCGGCACCGAGCTGCTGCTGGACATCGACTGGCAGGGCGCGCGGCAGATCAAGGCGCAGCGGCCGGACACGCCGGGCGTGTTCATCCTGCCGCCCTCGGCGGCGGAGCTGGAGCGGCGCCTGCACGGCCGCGGCCAGGACGATCCCAAGGTGATCGCCGCGCGCATGGAGGCGGCGCACGCCGAGATGACGCACTACGCCGAATACGACTACCTGATCGTCAACGACACGTTCGATCATGCGCTGGAGGATCTGCAGTCGGTGCTGCTGGCGCGGCGGCTGGGCCTGGCGGGGCAGCGCCAGCGTCACGCCGCGCTGATCAGGGAACTGGGACTTTAAGGGGAATCCCGCGGTGGCAGTGCGGGACGGAGTGGTACATGGGTTCGGGGGGAATGCATGCGTTTTCCGCTGCTGGCTTTGATGCTGGTCATTTCCGGCTGCATGACGCACGACCGCGTCAAGGCGCCGCCGGTGGCGCAGGCGCCGATGCAGGTATTCGTCGCCAAGGCGCCGCCGTCCGGACTCGACGGCCTGCCGATCGGCGCCTACCAGATCGACGACGCGTCCTTCGTCGTTTCCGGCCACCAGTCGGGCGCTAGTCTCGGGGCGGTGTTGCTGTTCGGCGCTCCCGGCCTCGCCGCGGCCAACGCCGCCGAAGGTGCGCGCTCCCGGCGCGAGCTTGGTGATTCGCCGGCCCGGCTGACCAGTGACCTGACCGTGCCGGCGTTTGCGCTGCTGGCCGACGATATCGGCAGGCGCGGCCTCGGCGAGCGGTTCCGGCTCACCGTCTCTCCTTCCTGGGGTGACGACGCCCAGGTGCTGACGGTGATCCCGTACGTGCTGCTGGCTTACGAGGAGAACGACCAGGTGCGGCCCTACATCTTCCTCAAGGCCAGCCTCGCCGCCGGGGACGAGCGCCGCTGGTCTACCCGCTATATCTCGGCGTAACGGGAGCTGCGGCCGATGAGCGGTGCCGGCGGTTGGGCCGAGGATGGCGCCAAGGCGCTCAAGGCCTCGATCGACCGGCAACTAGCGCTGACCGTGGACCTGCTGCTGCGTGATCTGAACGGCGAGTTGCCGCGGAGCACCGCCAGGAACGTCAAGCTGAAGACCCGCTTTGCTTTCTCCCGCAACGACCTGGACCTGCCGGGGAGGCTGATCGAGGAAACCGGCCGTACCGTAGTGTTCCTGCCGCGGGCACATGATTCGTGGGTCTTTTCCGGCTTGAACGCCTTCGACAAAGACATGGTGACTATCAGCGACCCCAAGGCGGCCGGCGCTGCGGCGACCGACGGCACGCAGTAAACGGGCGATTCGGGCCTTCGGCTTGGCCAAGCCCGCCATTCCGGCTATAATTCGCCTCTTGTTCAGGTTTTTCAGCAGGTTAAGCCCATGGCTCGCGTTACCGTCGAAGATTGTCTGGCCCGCATCCCCAACCAGTTCGAGCTGACCCTGGTCGCCGCCAAGCGCGCCCGCCAGCTGGCTCGCGGCGCCGAGGCGCGCCTGCCCTGGGGCAGCCACAAGTCGACCGTGCTGTCGCTGAAGGAAATCGCCGACGGCCACATCGGCACCGCCGTGCTGAGCGAGGCCGACCTGCCCGCCATCCAGCAGCCGAAGATGGAGCTGGAAGCGCTGGATCCGAGCTTCGATCTCTAAGCTCGCGCCGCGAATCGCAAAAAAGGGCCGCAAGGCCCTTTTTTGTTGCCCGCCTTTCCCAGGCCGGCGGGCGCCGCCGTGCTGAAGGCGACTTCGTGCGCCATGGCCCCTATATACTCGGCCCATGGAGTTGCCGGTCATCAGATGCATGCGCAGCGCGCGGCGCGCCCCGTGGGCATGACCGCGGTCCAGGCGCGGCTGCGCCCGCAACCGGGCTAGCCGCCGGCAGGGCCGGCGCTGGCGCCAGGCGCCGCGGAAGCCGAATTTGATGAAGTGGGCAGGGACCCGGCGGAGCGTCGCCGTGTCCTTGCGGTCCGCCAAGCTGCCCCAAGTCTATACTCAAGCCATGGAATTCCCGGTCATCCAGCGCATCGGCACCGCGATCCGTACGCAGCGCGTCGCGCGCGAGTACGGCATCGAGGCCCTGTCGCGCGTGCTGCAGGAATACCTGCCGGAAGACCAGATCGCCGACGTGCGCCGCGCCTACGAGTTCGGCGCGCGCATGCATTCCGGCCAGGCGCGCCAGTCCGGCGAGCCTTACATCTACCACCCGCTGGCGGTGGCGCGCATCCTGGCCGAGATGCGCCTCGACGCGACCACCCTGTGCGCCGCCATCCTGCACGACGTGATCGAGGATACCGCCGTCGACAAGGCGGAGGTGGCGCGCCAGTTCGGCAAGGACGTGGCCGAGCTGGTCGACGGCGTCAGCAAGTTCCACCGCGTCGAGGGCATGACCCGCGCCGAGCAGCAGGCGGAGAGCGTGCGCAAGCTGCTGCTGGCGATGGCGCAGGACCTGCGCGTGATCCTGGTCAAGCTCGCCGACCGCCTGCACAACATGCGCACCCTGGAGAGCACCGAGCCGGCCAAGCGCCGCCGCGTGGCGCGCGAGACGCTGGAGATCTACGCGCCGATCGCGCAGCGCCTGGGCATCAACACCCTGCGCACCGAGCTGGAAGACCTCAGCTTCCTCAACCTGCACCCCAAGCGCTACGGCGTGTTCCAGAAGGCGGTGAACGACCGCCTCGGCGACACCAAGAGCCTGATCAAGGAGTTCGAGCACAAGCTCGAGCGGGCGCTGCGCGAGGAGGGCATCGGCGCCTCGGTGGTCGGCAGGCAGAAGAACCTCTACGCGGTCTACGAGAAGATGCAGCGCAAGCGCCTGCGCTTCCTCGACGTGATGGACCTGCTCGGCTTCCGCATCCTGGTGACCAAGGTCGACGACTGCTACCGCGCCCTCGGCGTGGTGCACCACGTCTACCGCCCGATTTCCGAGCTGTTCAACGACTTCATCGCCAACCCCAAGGTCAACGGCTACCAGTCGCTGCACACCACCTGCGTCGGCCCGCAGGGCCGCAAGATCGAGGTGCAGATCCGCACCCGCGACATGCACCACATCGCCGAGAGCGGCATCGCCGCGCACTGGCAGTACAAGCTCGGCGGCAAGGGCGACCCCGGCTCGGCGCCGCAGGTGCGGGCGCGCGAGTGGCTCGGCAACCTGTTCGAAATGCAGGGCGGGGCCGGCGCGCTCGACTTCATCGAGAACGTCAAGGTCGACCTGTTCCCGGACGAGGTCTACGTCTTCACCCCCAAGGGCCAGATCCGCCGCCTGCCGCGCGGCGCCACCGCGGTGGACTTCGCCTACTCGGTGCACTCCGAGCTGGGCGACCACTGCGTCGCGGCGCGCATCGACCAGCAGCTGGAGCCGCTCAACACGCCGCTGCAGAACGGCCAGACGGTGGAGATCATCACCGCCCGCCATGCCCGGCCCAACGCGGCCTGGCTCAACTACGTCAAGACCGCCAAGGCCCGCTCGCACATCCGCAACTTCCTCAAGAACCAGCGCGAGGACGAGGCGATCCGCCTCGGCCGGCGCCTGCTCGAGATCGCGCTGCGCGAGCTGCACATCCCGCTGTCCTCGCTCAAGGAGGGCTCGACCGAGGCGGTGCTCAAGGTCTTCAACCTGCAGGACATGGAAGACCTCTACATCTCCATCGGCACCGGCGCGCGCCTGGCGCCGCTGGTGGCGCGCCACTTCCTGCCCGACCCGAACAAGGCCACCACGCCGGGCGAGAGCGTGCCGCTGCAGGTCGAGGGCACCGAGGGCCTGGTCATCGACTACGCCAAGTGCTGCCACCCGATTCCGGGCGACGACATCTGCGGCTACGTCAGCGTCGGCCGCGGCATCGTCATCCACCGCCTGGAGTGCCGCCACGTGCAGGCGCGCAAGGGCGGTCCGCAGGAGCGGGTGCCGCTGATCTGGTCGGAGAAGGTCCAGGGCGACTTCCTCGCCGAACTCAAGCTCAAGGCCGAGAACCGCCGCGGCCTGCTGGCGATGGTCGCCGGCGAGATCTCCAGCGCCGGCGCCAGCATCGAGAACGTGCAGATGCCCGAGCGCGACGGCTCGGAGGCGCTGGAGATGCGCTTCGTCGTCACCGTGCGCGACCGCGTGCACCTGGCGCGGGTGCTGCGCCGCCTGCGCCGGCTGGCGCCGGTGCAGCGCGTGGTGCGGGTCTAGAAGCGGTTGCCAGTTCCCGGTTGTTGGTTGTCAGTGGGCCGGGTTTTGGCTTCTACTAACCACTTAAGAACCGACCACCGGCAACTTTCTTTATGACCCGCCAGATCATCCACACCGACCAGGCCCCCGCCGCCATCGGCACCTATTCGCAGGCGGTGAAGTGCGGCAACACCGTCTACCTGTCCGGCCAGATCCCGCTCGACCCGGCCACCATGCAGCTGGACAACGCCACCATCGAGGCCGAGATCCACCGCGTGTTCCGCAATCTGCGGGCGGTGGCCGAGGCCGCCGGCGGCGGCCTCAAGGACGTGGCCAAGCTCAACGTCTTCCTCACCGACCTGGCGCATTTCCCCAAGGTCAACGAGATCATGAGCGAGTACTTCAGCCAGCCGTTCCCGGCGCGCGCCGCGATCGGCGTGGCCAGCCTGCCGCGCGGCTCGCGCGTCGAAGCGGACGCGATCCTGGTGCTTGGATAAGCCATCGCCGCGGGGCGGCGCCGTGCGCCTGCGGCGGCCGGGCGAGAAGCCGCCGCTCACGCTCGCCACCCAGGTCACCTACCTCAAGGGCGCCGGCCCGGCCGTGGCGGAGAAGCTGCGCGCGCTCGACATCGTGCGCGTGCAGGACCTGCTGTTCCACCTGCCCAACCGCTACGAGGACCGGCGCCGCATCGTGCCTCTGATGGAGCTGAAGGCGGGCGAGGAAGCGCTGGTGCGCGGCAAGGTGGCCGCGGCCGACGTGCGGTTCGGCCCGCGCCGCAGCCTGCGCGTGGCGATCGACGACGGCGGCAGCGGCCTGCTGCTGCGCTTCTTCCATTTCAACGAGCAGCAGAAGGACGGGTTCGGCGCCGGCCGCTGGGTGCGCGCCTACGGCATGGTGCGCGCCGGCGCCAACGGCCTGGAGATGGTGCACCCGGAATACCGTGTCGCCGACGACCCGGCGCTGCTGCCGGCCGAGCCCAAGCTCACGCCGATCTACCCGCTGGCGGCGGGCGTCACGCAGCCGCGTTTGCGCGGCCTGATCCAGCAGGCGCTGGAGATCGCCGCGCGCGACCCGGGTTTCAACGCCGAGCTGCCGGGCCTGGCCGGGCCCGACACCATGAGCGCGCTGCGCGCCCTGCACGAGCCCGCCGGCGCCGACCTGGGCGACCTGCTGCTGGAGCGCCATCCGGCCCAGCTGCGCCTGCTGCGCGAGGAATTGCTGGCGCACCAGCTGTGCATGCGCCTGCTGCGCCGGCGCACCCTGGCCCAGCCCGGCGCGCGCATCGAGCACGTGCTGCCGGCCTCGGCGAAATTGCAGGAGAAGCTGCCGTTCGCGCTGACCGGCGCGCAGCGCCGCGTCATCGGCGAGATCGCCCACGACCTCGCCTCGGGCAAGCCCATGCTGCGCCTGGTGCAGGGCGATGTCGGCTGCGGCAAGACCGTGGTCGCCGCCACCGCCATGCTCGGCACGGCGCAGGCCGGCATGCAGGCGGTGCTGATGGCGCCGACCGAGCTGCTGGCCGAGCAACATGCCCACAACCTCGCCGGCATGATGGGCGCGATGGGCCTGCGCCTGGGCGTGTTGTCCGGCCGCCTGAAGAAGGCCGAGCGCGACGAGGCGCTGCGCCAGGCCGCGCTGGGCGAGATCAAGGTGTGGGTCGGCACCCACGCGCTGTTCCAGGAAGAGGTCCGCTTCGCCCGGCTCGGCCTGGTGGTGGTGGACGAGCAGCACCGCTTCGGCGTCGGCCAGCGCCTGGCGCTGCGCGACAAGGGCCCGCGCGGCGTCACGCCGCACCAGATGATCATGTCGGCGACGCCGATCCCGCGCACCCTGGCGCAGACCCTCTACGCCGATCTGGATGTGTCGGTCATCGACGAGCTGCCGCCGGGCCGCACCCCGGTGCAGACCGTGGCCCTGTCCAACGAGCGCCGCGCCGAGGTGCTGGAGCGCATCGGCCAGGCCTGCGCCGCCGGGCGCCAGGCCTACTGGGTCTGCACCCTGATCGAGGAGTCCGACCAGCTGCAGGCGCAGGCCGCCGAGGAAACCTACCGCCAGCTGCGCACCGAGCTGCCGCAGCTGCGCGTCGGCCTGGTCCACGGCCGCCTCAAGCCGGCGGAGAAGGACGCGCAGATGCGCGCCTTCCAGAACGGCTCGACGCAGCTGCTGGTCGCCACCACGGTGATCGAGGTCGGCGTCGACGTGCCCAACGCCAGCATCATGATCATCGACAACGCCGAGCGCCTGGGCCTGTCGCAGCTGCACCAGCTGCGCGGCCGCGTCGGCCGCGGCTCG
>Ga0070741_10005577_pt1 | contig 27771 bp, 27 predicted proteins | sample Coa_R1_4_FD_66440 | JGI IMG/M metagenome (GOLD analysis project Ga0070741, IMG submission 66440) | Surface soil microbial communities from Centralia Pennsylvania, which are recovering from an underground coalmine fire - Coalmine... | ecosystem: Environmental > Terrestrial > Soil > Unclassified ...
CGGAGCGAGCTTCGTCGTAGCCGTCGAGACGACCGACCCGATCCGCAGAGGTTGGACCTCCAGTGCCTCGACCTTGGCCGACGACGCCGAGGTCACACCTCCGTCGTCGGCGCGCTTCACGGAGGCCGTACTGACGGCCGAGCCGATGTTGCGCTCGCCGGACACTCCGGAGCTGGCTGATGATTCGGAGCTCTTGTCGGCGCTGTCCGCCACCAGCTTGAATGGCCCGTCACCGACCTGCGCATGCTGGCGATCGGGGTTCACCGAGCTGGCGTAGAGCGGGTAGGCGGGGATGCCGCCGGCGCCGAACCCGGCCAGCGTGCCCGGCAGGGAAACGACGCCGTCGCCGGGGTACGGGCTGCTGGCGAAAGCCTGGCTCGTGTTGTTCGACGTGACCTCGGCCTGCACGGCGTACAGGCTCGTGTCGACGACCGAGCTTGTCACCGGGAAGTTCGGCACGGTGACCTGCACCCGCAGCGCCTCGGCGGCCGCCACCCCCCGGAAGTTCTGGGCGGCCCCGGCGGTAGATCCGTCGGTCACCCCGGCCAAGCCGAGTGCGGCGAGCAACACCAGGCCGGCGCCGCAAATCTTCCGGGCCCTTCGCATGTGGTCCTCCCCCCACGCCGCTGGCGATCGTCAGTCGTGGCACCCGAAGCCGGCGGTAGCGGAAAACAAACTATTGTTTGTTATCGTGTCATGGCGACGACTTGCCCGTCAAGGCCCAACAAATCACTGCCACGTCGCTAGGGCCCACTGAGCGCAGCGATGTCGCCGTCGCTGAACCCGGCCTCCCGGAGGACGTCCGCCGTGTCCTCCCCGAGCCGGGGCGTGCCGCGGTAGGGGGCGGTTCTCGCCCGGTCGATCGGGAGCCGGAGCCACGGCGTCTTCTCGTCGTCGCCGACGAGGAGGCCCCGTTCAGCCGTCACCGGTGCTTCGAGGGCCCGGTCGACGTCATTGACCGGACAGGCGGGGATGCCGGCCGCGGTGAGAGTCCGGACCCAATCGGCGACGGGGTGGATCGCCAGCCGTCGGCCGAGTTCGTCATTGAGGACGTCGCGGTGGCCCACGCGTCCGGCCGCCGTGGCGAAGCGCTCATCGCCGGCCAGCTCGGGGACCGACAGAACGGCGCACAGCTTGGCGAAGAGCCGGTCGCTGCCGGCGGCGACGAACACCCACCCGTCGCTCGCCCGGTAGGCCTGGTACGGCGCGAAGCTCGGCGACCCCGAGCCGAGCCGTTCAGGGACCTCGCCGGTGAGCAGATAGGAGTTCACCTGGTGGGCCATGAGGGTGAAGGCGCTGTCGAGCAGGGCCGGCTCGACGAGTTGCGGTCCGGCGCAGAACGGACGCCGCAGGAGCGCGGCCATGATCCCGAGCGCCGCCCACAGGCCGGTCGAGATGTCGACGAGGGAAGCCGACACCCGCACGGGGCCGGCGTCGCGAGGGTGGCCGGTGGACGCCATGATGCCGGAGAAGGCCTGCACGAGCGCGTCGTAGCCGGGCAGCGTCCGGCCGATGTCACCGGCGCCGAACGCCGAGATCGAGCAGTACACGACGGCCGGGTTGCGTTCGGCGACGGCGGCGAAACCAAGGCCGAGCCGGTCGACCACCCCCGGCCGGAGATTCTGGATCAGGACATCGGCGCCGGCGGCGAGTCGCAACGCGGCGTCGCGCCCGCGGTCGGCGGCGAGATCGAGGGCCACGCTGCGCTTGCTGCGGTTGAAGGACCGGAAGACGGTGCTCTCTCCGTCGACCAGCGGGGCGAGCCCGCGGGTGTCGTCGCCGTGGCGGGGATCCTCGATCTTGACGACGTCGGCGCCGAGATCGCCGAGGATCATGGCCGCCAGGGGCCCGGCGATATTGGAGCCGATCTCGACCACACGGATGCCGACCAGCGTGCCGGCCACTGGAGTGGGATCGGGCGCCGTCATGAGGACAGAATCGTGACGACGGCCACCGCTTCGTCGCCGCGATCGAGCATCCCGCCGGCGTTCTGGGCCAGCCCGACCCGGGCCCCGGGGACCTGGCGGGCCCCGGCCCGGCCCCGGAGCTGATCGGCGAGCTCGACGAGCTGGGCGCACCCCGTGGCGCCGAGGGGATGGCCCCGAGAGAGCAGGCCGCCGCTCGGGTTGACCGGCAGGCGGCCGCCGAGCTCGGTGGCACCCTCGGCGAGGAGCTTCGGGCCGTCGCCGGCGGCACAGAAGCCGAGCGTCTCGTACATCCACAGCTCGGCGGCAGAGCAGGCGTCGTGAACCTCGGCCACGTCGACGTCGAGCGGGCCGAGCCCGGCGGCCGCGTAGGCGGCGAGGGCAGCCCGGCCGGCGGGATCCTCGGCGGAGGGATGGGCGCCGTTCGACGTCATGACCGAGGCCTCGACCCGAACCCGCGGCCGGTCGAGTCGCGCCGCGTAGTCCGGCGAGGCGACGACCACGCCGGCCCCACCGTCGCCGATCGGGGCGCACATCAGCAGCCGGAGGGGGTCGGCGATCATCCGGCTGGCCCGGACCTCGTCGACGCTGATCGGCGTCCGGAACTGGGCGTTGGCGTTCAGGGCCGCATGGCGCCGGTTCTTCACCGACACCAGCGCCAGGTCGTCGTCGGTGGCTCCGGCCCGCTCCATGTAGGCCCGGGCTTTGGCGGCATACAGCGCCATGAGGGGCGAACTGTTGACGTCGGGACCGGTGCCGCCGGTGTCGCCGAGCAGATTCGTCGCCACCACCCGGCGGAGCTCCGGGTCACCGATGAGGTCGACGGCGGTGGCGACGGCGGCGAAGCTGCGAGCCTTGGCGGCGTGCGTCAGCTGCTCCACGCCGAGGGCGAGAACGACGTCGGCCGCACCGGCCTCCACGGCCAGACAGGCGACGTGGAAGGCGCTCGACGACGAGGCGCAGGCGTTCTCGACGTTGATGATCGGGACGCCGGTGAATCCGGCGTGGCGCAGCGCCACCTCCCCGCGGATCATCTCCTGCCCGTGGAGGACGCCGTCAGTGGCGTTGCCGAAGACGACCATCTGCACAGCGCCGGCCGGGACCCCGGCGTCGTCGAGGGCGCCGGCGGCCGCTTCCTCGGCGAGCGTACGGAGGTTCCGGCCGGGCAGGCGGCCGAACGGCGTCATGGCCGCCCCGATGATGTCGACGTTCATCGGACCATGCGCTCCTGTCCCGCCCAGTAGGGCGCCCGCACCGCCTTCTTGTCGAGCTTGCCGTAGGTCGTCTTCGGAAGCTCGCCCACGAAGTCGACGGTTTTCGGCTTCTTGTATCCGGCCAGGTGCCGGCCGGCGAAGGCGATGACCTCGTCGGCGGTGGCCGACCGGCCGGGGGCCAGCACGACGTGGGCCTTCAGCGCTTCGCCCCACTTGTCGTCGGGGACGCCGAACACGCAGACCTCGGAGACGGCCGGGTGCGTGAGGAGGACTTCTTCGACCTCCCGGGGATAGATGTTGAGGCCGCCCGAGATCACCATGTCGCGGGTCCGGTCGAGGATGTAGACGTAGCCGTAGTCGTCGACCGTCCCGATGTCGCCGGTGTGGAGCCACCCGCCCCGGAGGCTCTCGGCCGTGGCGTCGGGCCGGTTCCAGTAGCCCTTCATCACGGTGGCGCCCCGCAGGCAGATCTCGCCGGTGTCCCCGGCGGCGACGGGCCGGTCGGCCTCGTCGACGATCCGGACGCCCATGCCCGACCGGGGCCGTCCGCACGACCCGAGCCGCTCCGGGAACGGCCCGTCCACGACGTGCTCCTGCGGCCGCAGCATCGTTCCGGTCATGGGCGATTCAGTCTGGCCGTAGATCTGGACGAAGACCGGACCCATCAGATCGAGCGCCCGCTTCAGGTCCTCGACGTACATGGGCGCCCCGCCGTACATCACCCAGCGGAGGGTGGAGAGGTCGGCGGCGGCCGCCTCCGGGTGGTCGACGACCATCTTGATCATGGTCGGTACCATGAAGAGCGCGTTCACGTTGTAGCGAGGCACGAATTCCAAAAACCGCTCGACGTCGAACCCCGATGGCTGGAGCAGCACCTGGGTGCAGCCCTTCATCGTGTAGGCCAGGGCGTTGTAGCCGGAGCCATGGGTGAGCGAGGCAGCGTGGAGAGCGACGCCCTCCACCTCGAGACGCATCGTGTCGGCCAGCGCCCCGAGGGCACACGCGATCAGGTTGCCGTGGGTCAGCATGGCCCCCTTCGCCCGGCCCGTGGTCCCCGACGTGTAGGCCAGCCAGGCGAGTTCGTCGTCGTCAACGTCGACGGCGGGGAACTGGTGGCCAAGGTGCGGGCCGACCAGCGCCTCGAAATCGGTCACGCCGTCCTCAGGGGAGCCAGCGCCGACGCACACGACGTGCTCCACCGTCTCGAGGCGGTCCCGGACCTTGGCGACGACGTCGGCCACCTCGTCACCGACGATCAGGATCCGGGCGCCGGCGTCGCCGATGTGGTAGTCGATCTCCTCGGCGGTGAAGCGGGGGTTGAGGGGCACGGCGGCGGCGCCGAGCTTGAGGACGGCGAAGAGAGACTCGATCGCCTCGGGCCGGTTCTGCATGAACAGCGCGATCCGGTCTCCCCGGTCCACGCCGAGTGCGACGAGGGCGTGGGCCAAGGCGTCCGTCCGCTGCAGCGATTCGCCATAGGTCCTCCGCCGCTCGGATCCCGGTTCGGACTCCCAGATCCAAGCGACTCGGTCCGGGTAGGAGGTCCCCGTCGTGGTCAGCATCTCGGCGGCGTTCACGACGGCCGCTCCCGGTTCACGAACCCGGCCACCCGGCTCTGGAAGTCGTCGGTCCAGTGGAGCGCGCTGGCCGTCCAGTAGCCGAAGGCCATCGCCCCGGCGAGGTCCTGCTGCCAGCTGGCGCGCAACGCCTGCTTGGTCGCCTCGACCGCCCGCCACGGATTGGCGGCGATCCGCTCGGCGATCGACAGCGCAGCGGGCAGGAGTTCGTCGGGTTCGACGACCCGGTTGACCAGGCCCATCTCCAGCGCCGCGGCGGCGCTGACGATGTCGCCGGTCAAGGCCAGTTCCGCGGCCCGACCCGAGCCGACCAGCCGGGGCAGGAACCAGGCACCGCCGTTACCCGGGGCGAGGCCGATCTTGACGTATGTCTCGCCGAACCGGGCCGTCGTCGCCGCCACCCGCAGGTCGCAGGCCAGGGCGAGATCGAGCCCGCCGGCGGTGGCCGCGCCGTTGACCGCAGCGATGACCGGTACCCGGCTGGCGACGATCTTCTGCGTCACGGGGTAGAGGACCCGGGCGTTGAAGGGCTCCTGGCGGGTGCGGAGCTCGTTGTCGAGGTAGTCCTTCAGGGCCACAAGATCGGCGCCGGCCGAGAACACTTTGCCAGCCCCGGTGAGGATCACGACCCGAACGGAGAAGTCCTCGTCGATCGCCGAGAGCACCGCCATGAGTTCCTGGGCCATCTCGGGCACGACACCGTTGCCCTTGTCGGGCCGGTTCAGCGTAACGACCACGATGCCCGGCCGAGCCTCGATGACGTCGATCGTCTCGAACTCCCGGTCCACGTCGCCTAGGCCTTCGGGAGCCAGAACCAGGCGCACGGCCGACCGGCCGTCGGGCCTTCAGCGGGCGGCGGCTCAGGCGGGGCCGGGCAGAACTCGACCGCAGTGTCGCAGCGGTAATCCGACCAGCCGCCGTCCTCGTTGGCCACGAGGCGGCCCAGGAGCTGGACGCCTTCGGTCAGGCGGACGATGCCGAGGGCGTAGGGCTGCTGGGCGGCAAAGGCCGTCGGCGCCGTGTGGTATTGGACCGTGAAGCTGTACAGCGTTCCGGTCCCCTGTGCCTCCCGGAACGACAGGGCGTCGGAGAAACACTGCGGGCAGCGCCAGCGGGGGTACATGATCGGCTTTCCGCACGCCTCGCACTGCTGGATCAGGAGCTTTCCGTCCCGCAGGCCTGCGTCGTAGGCCTCGGCCAGCCGGTTCACCGTGCACCTCCCGCCCGCTCGAGCATCATCACCTGGGCGTCCATGTAGCTCCCGCCCGTCCCGCCGATCAGCGCTCGTTGGACATCGGGCAGCTGACGATCCGGCCCGGCCCGGCCGAGTAGCTGGCGGACGCCCTCGGCCAGCAGCGCCGTCCCGCCGCCGACGCCTGTATGGCCGGCCGACAGCAGGCCGCCGTTGGTGTTCGCGGGAAGCGACCCGCCCGGCGACGTCTCGCCGCCGATGAACCGGGCGCCGTCGCCCGGCTTGCACAGCCCGAGGCCTTCGAAGGCGATTGCCATCACGGCGGCGTAGGAGTCGTAGACCTCGGCCAGCTGGACGTCCTCAGGGCCCCAGCCCGACGCCTCGTAGGCCATCTCCGCCGCTTTCGGCCAGCCGAGACGGGCCAGGTCGGTCTCCTGCCCGAGGCTGTAGTGGCTGACGCAGCCGCCCGTGCCGGTGATTCGAACCGACTCCTGGTCGCGTCGGGCAGCCAGGTCGGGCGTCGTCATCACAAGCCCGACCGCGCCGTCGGCCATCATCGGGCACTCCATGGCGTGCAGCGGTTCGCACACCATGCGAGAGGCCAGTACCTGCTCGACGGTCAGCAGCTTGTCCCGGTACATCGCGTTGGGGTTCAGGTTGGCCCAGCGGCGCAGCGCCACGCAGATCCCGGCCATCTCCTCCGGCGTCGAACCGGTCTCGTGCATGTACCGGGCGCTGATCAGCGCACCGATGGCGTTGAAGTTCTGCCCGGCCGGGATCTCCCACTCGAGCGGGATCCCGTTGAAGCTGAGCGCGTCGATCATCGCCTCGACCGGGGCCGAGCCCCACCGCTCCGCCTGGAGGATCAGCACCGTCTCCGCCTCTCCGGCGCTGAGCAGGCTGCCGGCCGCCCGGACGGCGTTGTCGCTGGTCGAGCCGCCGGAGTGGACCATGAACTGGCTCTTCACCTGCTTGCTCAGACCGAGCTCCTCCACGACCCGGGAGAACACCAGGTCGGCCTGGTCGATGAAGGAGTGCAGGCAGGGTATGAGCACGATCGTGTCGACGTCCCGAGGGCTCAGACCAGCGTCGTCGAGGGCACGGTGGGCGACCTCCACGAGGTCGCCCATGAAACTCCGATCGGGATACCGACCGGAGGGCAGCTCCCCAACGCCGACGAAGACGGCGTTATCCACCGTTCACCTCTCCTTGTTCCCGACGGCGGGCCAGCATGACCATCGTGCAGGTCATCACCTCGACGTCGTCTTGGTTGCGGACGGAGTACTCGAGCTCCAACGTGCCGTACTGCGGTTTCGATCCGGGGTCGCAGCGGCCCACCGTGACGTGGACCCGCACGGTGTCTCCCGGCCGGACGGGCTTGAGCGCCTTGATGCTGCGGACCTCGAGGAGCGCCACGATCGCATCGCCGAGGAACCCGGAGAGGCCGACGAGGCCCACCGCCATGACGAACGTCAACGGACCGTGGGCGATCCGACCTCCGAAGCGGGTGGCCGAGGCTGCCACCTCGTCGACGTGCAGGGGGTAGAAGTCGCCGGTCAGGCCGGCGAAGAGATTGATGTCGGCGGCTTCGATCGTGCGCCCGGGGGAGACGACGGTCTCCCCCGGTACGAAATCATCGAATGTCTTGCTGGTAAGGGCGTTGCCGAGGACGGCCATCACATGCCGAGAACGGCGAGGGCCTCCATGGTCAGCCCGTAACCGAGGCCTTCGTGCATCAGCCGCTTGAACTCGAGGGTGAGCGCCTGCCGGGCGTAGCGGCGAGCCAGCAGCGGCTTCTCGGCGATCGACCGGGCGACCTCCCGGGCCCGGTCCATCAATCGGTCCGGCGGCACAACCTCGTTCACAGCGCCGTACTCGAGCGCCCTCCGGGCGTCGAGAACCTGACCGGTGAGCAGGAAGTACCGACCCCGGTTCGATCCGAGGACGTGGGGCCAGACGATGTGGGCGCCGTCGCCGGGGACGATCCCCGACGGGAAGTGCGGCCCATCCTGGAAGGCGGCCGTCTCGCTGGCGATCACCACGTCGGACATGACCGGGATCTCGGGGTGGAAGAACACCGGTCCGTTGACCGCGGCCACCACCGGCACGGGGATCTCCAGCAGGTTGGTGAGGAGCCGGCGGCCTTCGTAGATGACGTGGTCCCAGCCCTTGGCCGAGCTCAGGTCGAAGCTGGTGAAGTCGATCTCGGCGCAGAAGTTCTCTCCGGTGCCGGTGAGGATGACGACACTGTTCTCGCGGTCGTTGGCCAGGTCGGCGAAGCAGTAGGCGAGTTCGTCATGCGCCCGGGAGGTCCAGATCAGGCTCTTGTCGCCCGAATGGACGGTCATCTCCACGATGCCGTCGCTCCGCTGGAGATCGATGGTCTCGTACTTCTTGGAGTACTCGTCGAAACGAGGGGCGATGGACGTCATGCGGTCCTCCCGGTCTGAAGGGCTTGCTTCGTTCTCTCGACCAACTTGAACTTCTGGATCTTTCCGCTGGCACTGGCCGGCAGGTCGTCGGCGCCGGTGAAGAAGATCCGGACGGGAACCTTGAAGCGGGCGACGTGCTCGGCGCAGTGCCGGAGGAGCTCGTCCTCGTCGAGCTCCGCGCCGGCGTCGGGGACGACCCAGGCGACCCCGATCTCGCCCATCCGCTCGTCGGGGATCGGAACGACGTGGGCCTGCGAGACGCCCGGGTGGCCGGTAAGGACATCTTCGACATGCTTGGGGACGACGAGTTCCCCGCCGCAGCGGTAGCACTCCTTCTTCCGGCCGGTGAGCGTGAGGAAGCCCTCTTCGTCGATCCGGCCGAGGTCGCCGGTCCGGAACCATCCGGCGGCGTCAAAGGCGGCCGCGGTCTCATCCGGACGCTTGTAGTACCCGGGTGTGACGATCGGCCCTTTCACGACGAGTTCGCCGACCGCTCCAGCTGGAAGGTCCTCACCCGTTCCCGGGTCGACGGTCTTGTACACGGCGAGCACGCCGCCGAGCTCGGGATCCCCGGCCACCCCCGCCGGCTTGAAGCGGCCGCACGTCGTGGCCAGGCGCTCCACCGGGTCGCCGGGAAAGACGCAGGTCGTCGAGGCGGTCGTCTCGGTCATGCCGTAGGCCGTGAAGATCTCCTGCGCGCCGAGCAGGTCGCGGATCTCGTTCCAGATCCGGGCGGGCGACTGGCCCCCCGACGAGAACACGACGGACAGCGACGACAGGTCAAAGCTCTTGGTTCGGGCAGTGTCGAGGACGGCCAGCGTCATCGTGGGGACGAACATGACCTCGTCGACCCGGTGCTCGCCGACGGCGGCCAGCGTGGCGACCGGGTCGAACGTCAGCTGGGGGACGATCGCGCCGCCGGCGAAGATCACGGCCAACAGCCCCTCCACGTACCCGAAGACGTGGTAGAGGGGCATGGAGAACAGGATGCGGCGCCCGTCCTGGAACGCCCGCGTGTAGGCGCTGGCATAGGCCGTCCGCAGGAGCATGTCGTGCGTGATGAGAACGCCTTTGGGCGAACCGGTCGTGCCCGACGTGTAGACCACGTCGCAGATCGCCGAGGCGTCGGACCCGTTGACCGCCGCGCCGTCACCGGCGGAGGCCAGGTCCTCGAGCGAGCGGGCTCCGGCGCGACGCTCCCCGTCGGTGCTGAAGACCACCACCTCCCGGAGGCGGGGGAACCGCTCTCCGCCGCCGGCGCGCTCCCAGCCGGGGGCGAGCTCGTCGAGGGCCGCCAGGTAGTCGAGGTTGCGGAAGCGGTCCATCGTGACGAGGAGGACGGCGTCCGACTGCCCGATGACAAAGCCCAGTTCATCCCGCCGGAACAGGAAGTTGATCGGCACGGCCACGGCGCCGAGCCGGGACAGCGCGAACTTCAGCGCCACGAACTCGGGGTAATTGGCCATCACCATCGCGACGTGCTCGCCGGCTCGCACGCCGGCGGCGGAGAGGCCCCGGGCGAGCCGCATCGACCACGCCACCATGTCGGCGTAGCTGTACGTCCGGTCGTCAGTGATGACCAGCGGCCGCTCGGGGTGGGTGGCGGCGACGTCATCGAGGACCCGGTCGAGCGTCCTCGGCCGCCACGGCCCGGTGTGCGCCTCGAGCGCGCCACGCCGCATCTCGACGGAGCCGAGCACGGTCACTGCCCCGGCGTGGAGGAGGCCGATGCCCTCTCGTCCTCGTTGACGACCGAGATGATCCGCTCGGGGCAGGCCCGCAGGCCCTGGAGGGCGGCGGCTTCGAGGCCGGGGGGCACGTCGATGATGCCGTCGTGGCGACCGATGTTGTAGCCCTCCTCGTCGAGCTCGTAGACCTCGGGGGCGACGGCGTTGCAGCGGCCGTGGCCGGTGCAACCCTCGCGGTCGACGTGGATCTTCATTCCGTCGGGTCCCAGACCAGCTCGAGATTGTTCATGTGCCGGGTCAGGCCCGTCTGGTAGGTCGGCGCGAACCCCGGCCGGATCCGGAACTCCGGCATCCGATCGAGCATCGCGTCGAGCGTCAGGCTGAGCTCGAGGCGGGCCAGGTTCGAACCGATGCAGCGGTGCGGGCCGAAGCCGAAGGCGGCGTTGACCTTCTCGGCGCGGTCGATGTTGATGCGGTCGGGCTCGTCGTAGACGTTGACGTCCCGGCAGGCGAGACCGTAGCCGAGCATGACGAAGTCGCCCGCCTTGAAATCGTGGCCGGCGAAGTTGACGTCGGCCATGACGGTCCGGCCGAGGAGGGCCACGGCGGCGAAGTACCGGGTGATCTCCTCCAGCGCGGCTGGCCGCAGGCTCGCGTCCTTCAGCAGGCGCGCCCGGTCCTCGGGATGCTGGGCCAGGTGGTAGGCCAGGCCGGACAGCGCATAGGTCGTCGTCCCGATACCACCGGCCAGGAGGTCGGTGACGACGCTGACCTTGTGCTCCCACGGCGGCGGTCCGCCTTCGAAGGTCACGCCCTCGGCCGCCACGACGGTGTCGACGAAGTCGCCCCGGGGCGGCTCCTTCGCCCGCTCCAGCATGTAGTCGTTGACGAAGGCCATGGCGTCGCCCCAGCCGCCCGGCCGGCCTTCGAGCGGTCCGAACAGCGCCCGGTGGATCGCCTCCTGGATCGGGCCGATCTCGTCGACCGGTACGCCCATGTAGCAGACGAAGAACGCCATGCCGGGCAGGGGAATGGCGAAGTCTTGGACCCAGTCGCACTCTCCGCGGTCGACGAAGCCGTCGACGAGTTGGTGGACGAAGGCGTTGACCTGGTCCCGGTACTGTCCGACCGCCTGGGGGCTGAAGTGCTTGTTCAGTGTGGTGCGCCACATGTTGTGGTAGGGCGGGTCGGACTCCTCGGGGTACATGTACGGCATGCCCTCGGGCCGGTTCGGCTGGAAGCCCTGTGCGCTGGAGAACGTCTTCCAGTCCTGGGCGGCCTGGCGGACGTCGTCCAGCCGACTGAGGACGTAATAACCTGTCCCAAGCTGGCTGTGAGCGACCGGGCACCTGGCGGTCAGCTCCTCGGCGACCCTGGCGTACTCGTCGTTGAACTCCTTGGAGTCCATGTCAAAGTCGTTGAAGTGATCGCGACCGAACCCGTTGCTCTGCGACGCCTGGCTCACAAGCCCTCCTCGTACTGACGCCGATGGAATCCCCCCCGCTGGTGGGCCAAGCTGGAAACTAACGCTTGTTCAGCGGCAAACAAACATTAGCAGGCGAGGACAACGTGTCAACCCCATGGAGCGCGGCGAGCGCGGGAAGTACGCTCTGGCGCATGGGGGGTCACCGCCAGGCCGACTGGCCACTCGTCGGTCGCGCCGCCGAACTCCACCGGCTTCGGGGCCTCATCACCACGGAGGGCGTCTTCGGCGTGGTGATCGCCGGGGCGGCTGGGGTCGGCAAGACGCGTCTCGCCCTCGAGGCTCTCCACCATGCCGAGGCGTCCGGGCTGTTCACCGTCCGGGTCACGGCCACCCGAGCGGCGGCCAGCCTCCCGCTCGGCGCGCTGGCCGGTGTTCTCCCGGCCGGGCATCACGGAGAAGGTGGTGGGGTCGACGACCGGGCCGACCTCTTGCGTCGATCGGCGGCGGCCCTCGTCGAGCGCGCCGGGAGCCGGCGCCTTCTTCTCCTGGTCGACGACGCCCATCTCCTCGATGACGCCTCGGCGACCCTCGTACAACAGCTAGCCGGCCTGCACGGCGCCTTCGTCATGGTCACCGTCCGGACGGGCGAAGCAGCCCCCGAACCGGTCACGGCCCTCTGGAAGGACGGCCTCGTCGAGCGGCTGGAGCTGGCCGGTTTGGATGCCCGGTGCATTGGCGAGCTCCTCGAAACGACCCTCGATGGCCCGGTGGACCGAGCCGGCGTGGCGCAGCTGGCCGTCCGGTGTGAGGGGAACGTCCTCTTCCTGCGCGAGCTGGTGACCGGCGCGCTGCACGACGGCAGCCTTCGGGACGACGGCGGGATCTGGCGCCTCACCGGCCCCCTGAGGCCGTCGGAGCGGCTCGTGGAGCTGGTCGAGGCCCGCCTCGGCGCGCTGGCTCCCGACGAGCGCAGCCTCCTCGAGATCGTGTCCTTCGGCGAACCACTCGGGCCGGCCGAGCTCCGCCGCCTTGGCGACCCATCGCTGGCCGAGGGGCTCGAGCGCAAAGGGCTCCTCGTCAGCAGGATCGAGGGCCATCGGGTGGAGATCCGCCTGTCCCACCCGCTCTACGGCGACGTTCTGCGGGCCCGCATGCCGGCCATGCGCCTTCCGGAGATCGCCCGCTCGCTGGCTGAAGCGGTGGAAGCGACCGGCGGGCGGCGGCGGGAAGACACGCTGCGGGTGGGCACCTGGCGGCTGGAGAGCGGAGGAGCTCAACCGGACGTCATGCTGGCCGCCGCCACCACCGCCCGCTGGCGCTACGACTTCCCGCTCACGGAGCGGCTGGCCGCCGCCGCGGTGGAGGCCGGAGCCGGCTTCGAAGCGGACCTGCTCGCGGCCCAGGCGGCCTGTCTGCAGGGCCGGGCCGAGGAGGCCCATGGCAAGCTCGTCGAGTTGGCCGCCCGGTGCCGGACGGATTCCGAGCGAGGCCGGGTGGCAGTGAGTGACCTCGACTGCCTGGCCCTGTACATGGGACGGATGGCGGAAGGGTTCGAGATGGCGCTCGAGGCCGAGGCGGCCATCGCCGACCCCGCCTGGCGGCACGAGATCCGGGCCCGCCGGGCGGTGACCATCCTCACTCTGGAGGGTCCCAGGGCGGCCGCCGAGCTGGCGAGCGAGCCGCTGCGGGAGGCGTCGGGCCGGGGCCTGGTCTGGGCCTGCATGATCGGGTGCTTCAGCGCCGGCCGGCTTGGGCGGATCCAGGCTGCGCTGGAGATCGCCGACCGTGGCTACGCGGCCCATGTGGCGCTCAGCCAGCCGCTGGACTGGTACCCGTGGATCCACCTCTACACGCGGTGCGAGGCCCTGGCCCACGCCGGCCGGTTCACCGACGCCGAGGTGCTGGCCGACGCCCAGTACCAGCACGGCCTGGCCGAGGGCTCCGGCGAGGCGCAGGCCTTCTTCTCCTGGCACCTCGCCCTCGTGGTCGGAGAGCGGGGACATGTCCAGCGTTCCGCCCACCACGCCCGAGAGGCGGCCGCGCTCTTCCGCGAGCTGGGCCGGCCACACTACGAGCGGGAGGCGATGATCGGGTTGGTACTGGCGCTGGCGATCGGTGGCGAGCCGACCGACGCCGCCGAGGCGCTGGCCGCCCTCGATGCGCTCGATCTCCCTCCCACGCTGTTCAAGCCGATCGAGCTGATCCAGGCCCGGGCGTGGACGGCGGTGGCCGGTGGCGACCTCGAACAGGGCGACCGCCTGCTCCGGGAGGCGGTCGCCCTGGCCGACCGGCGCGGGGACCGGGTCGGTGAGGCGGCCTCGCTCCATGCCATCGCCCGTCTCGGGAAGCCCCGCGATGTCGTCGCCCGGCTGGAGGCGCTCGCCGGGGAGATCGAGGGCGACCTCGCACCGGCCCGGGCGATGCACGTCCGGGCGCTCGTCAGGCAGGACGCCGACGGACTCGACGCGGCTTCGGCGGCCTTCGCACGCATCGGCGCCGGCCTCCTCGCCGCCGAGTCGGCGGCCGACGCCGCGGTCGCCTGGCGCCGGGCCGGCGAATCCCGGCGGGCGACCGCGGCCGAGAACCGGGCCGCGACACTGGCCGATCGCTGCGACGGCGCGGCCACGCCGGCGCTCCGCCTCGTGGAGCGCCGCCGTCACCTCACCCCGGCCGAACGCCAGGTTGCGCTGTTGGCCGCCAGCGGGCGCTCGAACCGCGAGATCGCCGACCAGGTCTTCGTCGCCGTCCGAACGGTGGAGAACCACCTCCAGAGGGTGTACGAGAAACTCGGCATCGGCGGCCGGCGCGAGCTGGCCGACGCGCTCGAGTTGACGGCATCAACCCGGCGATCGGCCGGGTCGGTTCCGTCGCGCTGAGGGTCCGACCTACCGGGTCTTCCGAGTCTTCGCAGGCTTCGGGCTGAGAAGCCCGGACAGGACCACGTTGGCCAGCGCGTCGGCGACCTCGTCGGCACTGCGGTTCCCCGACGGCGAGAACCACTCGGGCACCCAGTTCAGCATGCCGAGGATCGCCAGGACGCAGAACGTCGCATCGTGGCTGGCCTCGAAGACACCAGTCTCGATCCCTTCCTTCACGATGCGGCTGAACATCTCCTGATAGGAGTTGCGCAGCGCGATCACCCGCTGGCGGTTCGACTCTTCGAGGTACTTCCACTGGTGGAAGGCCACGAGCGTCTGCTCGACGTTGTCGGCGACGACGCGGACGTGGGCCCGGATCGCCGACCGCAACCGGACGTCGGCCGGTTCCGGCCCGTCGGCGATCGGTGCGATCGCCTCGAGATACTTCGTGATGCCGCTCTCGACGATGTCGAGGAGGAGCGCCTCCTTCCCGCTGATGTGGGAGTAGAGGCTGCCCGGGAGGATCCCGACCGCTTGACTGATGTCACGCATCGACGTCGCCGGGTAACTCTGATCGCCGAAGAGCCGGGTGGCAACCTCGTAGATCTTTGCCGCCGATTCGCGTGGCATGACCGACCTCGGTGTCCTGGAGGCGAGGGGACGCCTCGAAAGCGTGTGCTCCATGTGAATATACGCCCCGCCGCCGTTGCGCCCGTCGGAACTCGAACCCGATCGTAGCTGAAAAACGAACGCTTGTCTGCAAAAAAGGGGGCGCCCCTCAGTCCGCGCCTACCGGTACGACCGTTTCGAGGGCGGCTCGCGCTTCGGCCCACAGGGCCCTGGCCTGTTCGACCCGACCCTGTGATTCATGGAGCACCGCGAGGTTGTGGAGCGTCGTGACGACGTCGGGGTGGGCGGCCCCCAGCATGCGGCGTTGCAAAGTGAGCGCCCGCTCGTAGTACGCCTGTGCCTCGGACGGGCGCTGACGGGCGACGAGGAGATCGCCCAGTTCGTGGCAGACGAGCGCGACCTCGAGGCTCTCGGGACCGACCACGCTTTCGAAGGTCATGAGGGCCCGACGGAGGAGCGGCTCCGCCTCGTCGTACTTCTCCTCGGCGGCGAGAAGGGACGCCAGCGCAGCGCCATCGGTGGCGACGGCGGGATGCGCCGGCCCCAGCGCCGCCTGCCGCACCTGGAGTGCCTGGCGGGCGTGTTCCTCGCCCTCGGCCGGGCGGCCGCGCCGCTGGGCGAGATCGGCGAGGAGCCGGTGAAGGGTGGCCACCTCGGGATGGGAGGTGCCGAGCGCCTGTTCGATCACGCCGAGGGCATGGCGGTAGGTCGCCTCGGCCTCACCGAATGCCGCCTCGGCGAGGGCCAGCGCCCGGACGAGGAAGCGCTCGTCTTCGTCGACGCCTCCGGTGCGACCAACCGGGCCGACCGGTGCTCGTGTCTGCTTCGCGTTGTCCACGGCGACCCTTACAAGGTCAGACGGGGGAGAGCAGCCCGGGGCGGAAACTCGGCGACGGCCGAGACGCGGCGCGTCGACCGCGCCCGCTCGGTGTGGTAGTCGGCTTGGTCGGACCGGCCCCGGGCCTGGGCCGCCTCGGCCAGACGGAGGTGGAGTACGCCGACCTCGTGATGTTCGTCGCCGAGAAGCGACTCAAATATCGTCAATACCCGGTGGTAACTCTCTTCGGCTGCCGCCAACGCCTCGTCGGCCAGCTGCAGGGCGGCGGTCAACGTCATACCACCCCGCGTTGGCTCGGTGCCGGAACCGTCAGCGATGCTCGGGTGGGTCGCACCGACGGCGACGCCCAGCCGTGCCAGCCCCGCTCGTGGCCGATTCCCGGCCGAAGCCCGCTGGTGCCGGACCGTTCGGCGATCGGTCTCCAGCGGCCTCGCCAACTCCAGATCGTCGCTCATGGCACCCCCCTTGTCCCTGCTGAGACAGACAAGTGCCCAGCGGGACCCACCGTCCTGAGTAGGGGCTACTCAAATTTCGAAGGGCCGAACCCGCAACGCACCCGGTCCCGGGCCGGCGGCACCGAGAGCCTTGACCGGGTGGCCTCGAAACTGCGAGGATGCCGAACAACCATTTGTTCTTCGGGTGCGCAGCACGACGAGGTACGGAGGCGAGGGATGGCGCGGTGCCACGCCGGTTGGGCTGTTCCCGTCCGCCGGTTGGCGTTCGGAATGGGCGTCGTGCTGGCCACGACGGCCTGTGGGACCAGGCTGCCGAAGGCCGAAATCGTCTCGGCGTATCGAGGCGCTGACAACACGACCCCGGCCGCGCCCGTGCCGGCTGATTCCAGAGGAGCGAATGCCGCGTCAACCGGGTCGCCGTCAGGCAGCGTCGGCTCCGGTGGGCCCGCCGCATCGTCCGCTCTGCCGGATGAAACAAGGCCGACGGCGGCAGCGACTGGAGCGGTGTCGAGCGCACCGGCCCGGACGGCGGCGGCGGCTGGACCGAACCCGGCGGGTTCCGCCGCCGGTACGCCGTCAGGACTGTCCGCTCCGGGCACTCCACCCCGGCCGAGGAGCGCGCCAGCCGCCTCTCCGGCCGTCCCGGGCCCGGGTGCGGCCCCGGCGGCCCCGAGCCCGGCCGCGGGTGCCCCGATTCTGATCGGATCGGTTGGGACGAGCAGCGGGATCGTGGGGGCAGCCGTCGGTCCCGGCATGCCGGCCGTGCGGGCATGGGTGGCCGCCACCAACGCCGCCGGCGGGATCAACGGCCATCCGATCAAGCAGTTCGTGGGCGACGACGGGGGCGACCCCGCCCGCCACCGGCAACTCGTTCAGCAGATGGTGGAACGGGACCATGTCATTGCCTTCGTATTCAACTTCGCCCCGTTGTCGGGGCAGTCCTCGGTCGACTACCTGACCCAGAAGCGAATCCCGGTCATCGGGGAACAGGGGTCCTCGCCCTGGTTCTACGACAGCCCGATGTTCTTCCCGCAGCAGTCGGCCGGGGCCGTGTTCGTCACCGCCATGATGAAGGCGGCGGCGGCCGAGACGCTCCCCCAAAAGAAGAAGCTCGCCATGCTGAACTGCCAGGAGGCGCAGTTCTGCGTCGACGCCGACCGGATTTGGCCCACCGAAGCGCCGAAAGACGGTTACGAGGTGGTCTTCCGGCGCCAGGCGTCGCTGGCCCAACCCGACTACACCGCCGAGTGCCTGGCGGCCCGCAACGCCGGCGCCGAGGTCTTCGCCCTCGCCATGGACGGAAACGCCATCGGCCGGATCGGTAGTTCGTGTGCCCGGGCCGGCTTCCGGCCCATCTACCTGATCTTCCACGGCGCCCTTCTCGTCGAGCACGCCTCGGACCCGAACCTCGACAACGTCCTGGCTCCGCTGGCCCTGCGGGCGTGGTTCGACACCTCGAATCCGGTCGTGGCCCGCTACCAGAAGGCCCTGGCCCGATACGAGCCCGGTCAGTCCCCGAAAGACAGCAGCTTCATGGGCTGGGCGGCGGCCGAGTTGTTCCAGGCGGCGGCGGGCCGGTCGCCCGACCCGACGACGTCGGCCGGGATCCTCGAAGGGCTGTGGGCGCTCAAGCAGGAGACGCTCGGCGACATCACCTACCCGCTGCAGTACCGGCGCGACCAGAACGCTCCCAAGGTGGAGTGCTGGTTCACCGTCCGTGGAGCTCAGGGGAAATGGGCCTACACCGACAAGGGCAGGACCATGGCCTGCGGCCAGTAGACCACCGACGTACACAACACGAACAGGAGACATGAGCATGGGCCGTCTGGACGGAAAGGTCGCCATCGTCACAGGAGCCGCGCAGGGTATGGGCGAAGCCCACGCCCGCCGCTTCGTGGCTGAAGGGGCGTGCGTGATCATGACCGACGTCAACGACGAACTCGGGGAGAAGATCGCCGCCGAGCTCGGCGACAACGCCCGGTTCATCAAGGCCGATGTCACGTCGTTGGCCGACTGGCGGCGGGTCGTGACCGAGGCGGAAGCCACGTTCGGCCCGGTGACCGTGCTCGTCAACAATGCCGGCATCATCGGCCCGATCGCCGAGACGGTCGAGCTGGACGAGGAGGCGTACCACCAGGTCTGCGCCGTCAACCAGCACTCCCAGTTCTACGGCATGAAATGCGTCATCCCGTCGATGCAGCGGGCGGGCGGCGGGTCGATCATCAACGTCTCCTCGGTGGCCGGGCTCGTCTCCATCGTCGGCTCGCCGAACCTCGCCTACGTCGGGAGCAAGTTCGCCTCGCGAGGGATGACCAAGCACGTCGCAGTCCAGTACGGCAAGGACAACATCCGCGCCAACTCGGTGCACCCCGGCTACATCAAGACGCCGATGATGGCGGCCGCCACTGACGAGGAGGGCGGCGGGATCGCCTCGCAGATTCCACTGGGACGCATGGCCGATCCCGACGAGGTGGCCCAGTTGATGGTCTTCCTCGCCTCCGACGAATCGTCCTACATCAGCGGGACGGAGCAAGTCGTCGACGCCGGGCTGACGGCCCAGTAACCGTCCCCTCGCCCTGCCCGGCCCGGCCGCCCCGCCACCGGGGCGGCCGGCCGCGGCGGGCCTTGTGTTCGCTCACCAATAGGCGTGGTCGCCACCACGGTCACGAACCCCGAGCGTCAGAGGACGCAGCGGCCGCCGTCGACGACGAGCGTCTCGCCGGTGATGAACGAAGCGGCGTCGCTGGCCAGGAACAGCACGGCGGCAGCCATCTCGCTCGGGTGGCCGGGGCGGCCGACGGGGACCCGGTCCCCCTGCAACTCGAGCAGCTCGTCGAAGAAGTGCTCGGTCATCTCGGTCTCGAAGAACCCCGGGGCGATGGCGTTGACCCGGATGCCGCGCCGGCCCGTCCACTGCTGGGCGAGGTCCCGGGTCATGCCAATCAGCCCGGCCTTGCTGGCCATGTAGGAGGCCTGGGGCATCCCGACCGAGAGCCACGCCATGATGCTCGACACGTTGACGATCGAGCTACCGGGCCCCATCACCCGGGCAGCCGCCTGCGACATCCAGAACGTGCCGCAGACGTTGACGTCGATCACCTTCCGGAAGGCCTCGGGAGTCTCCCGCATGGCGGGCGTGGCCGTCCCGATACCGGCGTTGTTGACCAGGATGTCGAGGCGGCCGAACTCGGCCATGGTGGCGTCGACCAGCCCCTCGCACTGTTGCTGGTCGCTGATGTCGGTGGCGACGGCGATGGCCCGCCGCCCGGTGCTCTCCACCAGGGCGCGGGTCTTCTCCAAGGCGTCGACGCGGCGGGCGCCAAGAGCGACGTCGGCGCCGGCCTCGGCCAGCGCCTCGGCCACGGCCACACCGAGTCCGGCCGACGCGCCGGTCACGATGGCCACCTTCCCGTCGAGGCGGAAGCGGTCGAGGATCGTCATCAGCTGACGATATTCCACCGGGCGCCGGTTTGCAAACAATCGATTGTTTCCGCGCTACACTGGCCTCCGTCGCCACCGGAAAGGAGCGCCGACCGTGGGAACTTCCTGGCTCGTCGTGTTGACCAACCCTGTAGAAGGCCGTGAGGACGAGTACAACGACTGGTACAGCGGCCGGCATCTCGCCGACGTCCTCGCCGCCGCGGGCTTCACGGCCGCCCAGCGGTTCAAGTGGGTGCCGTCGAAGTTGTCCCGCAATGCTCCGCACAACTACCTGGCGATCTACGAGATCGCCGACGAGCAGCGGGAGCAGGCCGAGAAGGCGCTGCTGGCGGCGGCCGGGACTGACGCCATGCCGATCAGCGACGCCATGGACAAGCGGCCCGTCACGTGGTGGTTCACCAGCATCACCGACCGCGTCGAGGCGGGACGCGAACCCGTCCGGTGAGCGCCGGACAGCCGAGGTGGCGGCGGACGTTCGACACGGCCGAGCGGGCCATCGGCCGGCCGCTCGAAAATGTCGTGGCGTCGCCTCGATACCTCGACGTGGCGCTGTTCGGGCGGCGGGCCCGGGCCGTGGCCGGCAGCGTCATCGGCGCGCCGATGACGACCGTGCTGCACCTGCTGAGCCTCCCGGCCCGCAGCGACATCCGCAAGCTCGGTCGTCAGATCGCCATGCTGACCAACGAGGTCCGCGAGCTGGCCGCTGACGTCGACGAACTGCGCCGGCCGATGCCCAAGGGCCCGGCGAATGCCACCCGCCCGGCCAGGAAGCCCGTTCCCGATGCCTGACCTCGCCGTCCGTGACGTCCTCGGCTCGGTCCGGCGCGAGATCGAGCGCAGCAGCCTCCGGGCCCGCAACGGCATCAAGTACGTGCGGGGTGGCGAGTGGGCCCCGATCGAACCCACGCCGAGCGACACCGTCTGGCACGAAGGCAAGGTCCACCTCCGGCGCTACCGGGGCGCCGGGCCGCCGCGGCTGGGGCCACCCGTCCTGTGCTTCCTCGGGCTGGTCGGTCGGTCGTACGTCTTCGACCTCTGGAAGGAAAACAGCATCGTCCGGCTGCTGATGGACGCCGGCTTCGATGCCTTCGTGCTCGACTGGGGCGAGCCCGACGAGGAAGACTCGGTCAACACGCTCGAGACGTATCTGCAGGGCTACCTGCCGAGAGCGATCAAGGCCGTCCTCTTGGAGACCGGCGCCCGGGACGTGAGCGTGATCGGATACTGCATGGGCGGCAACCTCGCCCTGCACGCCTTGGCCGCCCAGCCGGACCTTCCCGTGCGCAACCTGATCACGATGGCCACCCCGGTGGACTTCCGCCATCTCGGTCCCCTGATCGACGCGCTGGCCGACGGCAAGATCGTTCCGCGATCGGTGCTCGACGACACCGGCAACGTACCCGGCGCCCTCGTCCGCCAGAGCTTCAAGCTCCGCAAGCCGACCGGTGACCTCGTCAACTACGCCAATCTTTGGCAGAACCTCTGGCGGGACGACTACATGGAGGGGTACCAGGCCATCGGGCGCTGGCTTGCCGACCACATCCCCGTACCCGGCGAGCTGTTCCTCCAGGTCGTCGACCAGTGGCTGCGGCAGAACGGCTTCGTCAACGACGCCCTGCGGCTGGGCGGCCGTCGCGCCCCGCTCGAGGGGATCCGTATCCCGACCCTGGCCGTCATCGCCGCCAAAGATGACATCGTGCCTGAGAGCGCCAGCGCGCCGGTCGTGGACATCCTGACCGGGACGAACGCCGAGCTGATGCGGCTCGACGCCGGGCACGCCAGCCTCACGAGCGGTCGCAAGGCGGTCAAGGTGCTGCTGCCACAGGTGTTCGACTGGCTGGCCGGCCACAGCGAGGAGATCGCATGAACGTTGACCTGCGTCCGCTGGCCGCCGACGACGTCGGTGCCCTGCACGCCTTCTTCGCCGCCGTACCGAAGGACGAGTGGACCTTTTTCAAGGAGGACGTCACCGACCCCGCCGTGGCGGCGCGCTGGGTGCGGGGCGAGCGGTGCCCCCGCCGTTTGGCCGTCGACGGCGATGGGAGGATCGTCGCCTTCGCCGCCCTCCATCCTGGCGTCGGGGGAAGCAGCCACGTCGCCGACGTGACCTTGGTGGTGGCCGGCCCGGCCCGCCGGCGGGGTCTCGGCCGGGCACTCGCCCGCCAGATCCTGATCGACGCGCTGGAGCAGGGCTTCCGGAAGGTCACCGTCGAGACGGCCGCCGACAACACCGCCGCAATCCTGATGTTCCGGAAACTCGGGTTCGAGCCCGAGGCGCTGCTGCGCGACCACTTCTATGGCCGCGACGGCGAGCTGCACGACATCGTGATCCTGGCCCACGCGGTGGACGAGAACTGGTCCAGCATGGTCATGGCCGGCATCGACGAGGCGGTCGGATGACCGACGCCCACGAAGAGACCGTCCTCCTCGACGGGCTGCGGGTCCACGTCCGGGAGGTGGGCGACGGGCCGCCCGTCCTGCTCATCAACGGAGTCGGGGCCGACACCGGCATGTGGGCCCGCCTGGAGACAGCTCTCGGTGGGTTCCGCCTGATCTCGTTCGACGCCCCCGGAGCGGGCCGCTCCCCAACTCCGCTGGTGCCCGTGTCGATCACGCGTCTGGCTCGCCTGGCGGGGCTCGTGCTCGATCACGCCGGCGTCGAGCAGGCCGACGTGATCGGGTACTCGATGGGTGGAATCGTGGCCCAGGAACTCGCCGCCCGCGCCCCCGATCGGGTGCGCCGGGTCGTTTTGGCCGGCACGACCTGTGGTCTCGGCGCAATTCCCGGTGAGCCGCTGGCCATGGTGCACATGCTCGTCCCGGCCCGGTACGTCTCCCGGCGCGTGTACGCCCGGACGATCGGCGGCATCGTCGGTGGGTCGGCCCGCCATGACCGGTCGGTCGTCGCCGACCTGTTGGCCGTGCGCCTCCGGCGCGTCTCCATCCGCGGTTATCTCGGGCAGATGATCAGCCTCAGTCGGTGGACGGGGCTGCCGCTGCTCGGCCGCATCCCCCACCCCACCTTCGTGGTGACCGGCGACGACGATCCGCTGGCGCCGGTGGCCAACGGCATGCTCCTCGCCCGTCTGCTGCCCGAGGCCCGTCTGCTTGTCGCCGCCGGTGAAGGGCACCTGCTGTTCCTGAGCCCGCGCAGCCCAGTGCTCGGGCCCATCCGGGAGTTCCTGACGGCGGAGTCGCTCGACGACGCCCCGGTGTGGCAGGACGGTTGGGCGGTCACCGACGCCGATCTCCGAGCCGCCATGCCCCGGATGCGGGCCCAGGCGCAGCCGTGGGGCCTCCTCGGTGTCGTCTTGCGGAGGCGATGGCTGGGGGACGGCACATCGCTCATGCCGCAATCGCGCTAGGATCTAACAAACAAATGTTAGCTTGCAACGATGCCGAGGCAGGACGGAACAATGTTGAAACCCTCCGACCATTACGTCGTGATCTCCGCCGATGGCCACGCTGGAGCACCAGTCCGCCTGTACAAGGACTATCTGGAAAAGCGCTGGCACGAGGAGTTCGAGGCCTGGGCGGCGAGCTTCGTCGACCCCTGGGCTGACCTTGAGGACAACGACATCAAGCCGGGGGTCGCGTCCTCGGACTCCACCTTCAGCTGGGACAGCCCGAAGCGTCAGTCGGCGCTCGAGTCGCAGGGCATCGTCGGAGAGGTCCTCTTTCCGAACACGGCACCGCCGTTCTTTCCCGGTGGTGTCCTGACGGTCGGCGTCCCGCAGACGCGGGCCGACTACGAGCGGCGCTGGGCGGGGCTCCAGGCCCACAACCGCTGGTTGGTCGACTTCTGCGCCGAGGCTCCCGGACGGCGGGCCGGTGTCGGGCAGGTGTTCCTGAACGACATCGACGACGCCGTGGCCGAGGTTCGGTGGATGCACGAGGCCGGGCTGACGGGAGGGATCCTCCTCCCCGGTGATTCCGTGGCCGGGCTGGTCCCGCTGTACTACCCGGCCTACGACCCGCTGTGGGCGGTCTGCGCCGAACTGGGGATGCCCGTCCACCGCCACGCGAATCTGCCGGGCGATCCCGACACACCGGCCACCGGCCACGCCGGCCCGGTCGTCGGGCTGATCGAATCCAACTTCTTCGCCCAGCGGGGTTTGGCCCACCTGATCTTCGCCGGCGTGTTCGAGCGGTACGCAGGACTCACGTTCGTGGTCACCGAAAGCGGTGCCGCCTGGGTCCCGGGACACCTGGCCAAGCTCGACGCCCTCTGCGACCTCGCCTCGGTCGAAGGCAGCGTGACGGAGTTCTTCGCCGGTCCGGCGCTGGCCGAGCTGTCGAGGCGTCCGAGCGAGTATTTCGCCACGAACTGCTACGTCGGCGCCAGTTTCATGACCGGTACCGAGGTCGACCGGCGCCACGCCATCGGCCTTGACCGCATCATGTGGGGCGCCGACCTGCCCCACCGGGAGGGGACGTACCCCTTCAGTCGGGAGGCGATGCGAGCGGCCTTCGCCGGGGTTCCCGATGACGAGGTCCGCCTCATGCTCGGGGCGACCGCAGCGTCGGTCTACTCGTTCGACCTGGCGGCGCTGCAGCCGGTCGCCGACCGCATCGGGCCGACCGTCGAGGAGATCAGCCAGCCGCTCATCGACCCGCCCGCCTTTCCCGAGCAGACGGTGACGCCCGCCCTCGCCCCCGCCGGCATGTCGGGCCGGTAGCCCGGCGCCGGCGAGATCGACGCCTTGCTGCGCCCGGAGGACCCAACTCGTGAGCGACACCGCACCGAAGACCCGCCCGTCCGCTTCGTCATGGTCGAGCAGTGGGCCGACGCCGGCGCTCTTTCCGGCCACATGGAGGGCGAGGGGATCGAGGCGCTGCGGCCCGTCCTCGCCACCAAGCTCGCCGGCCCCCCGCAGATCCTGCGGCTCACGGCCGTCCCGGAAGGAGACACGAAACTCGGCCGTCTTGCCACCTAAACCAGAGCCGCTGAAACGCCCCGAACCCTCACCCAAGGGGAGTTGGCCAGCACGATGAACCCTCCAGACCACTACATCGTCATCTCGGCCGACGGCCATGCGGGCGCACCCGTCCTCGCCTACAAGGACTATCTCGAGAAGGAATGGCACGAGGAGTTCGACGGCTGGGCCGCCTCGTTCTCCGACCCGTGGTCCACCCTCGAGGAAACCGACATCAAGCCCGGTGTCGCCTCCCAGGACTCGACCTTGAGCTGGGACGGCCCGAAACGCCAGCAGGCCATCGAGTCGCAGGGCATCGTCGGCGAGGTCCTGTTCCCCAACACGGCCCCACCGTTCTTCCCCGGCGGCGTCCTCACCGTCGGCGTACCCCGGACGCGAGCGGACTACGAGCGGCGCTGGGCGGGCTTGAGGGCCCACAACCGCTGGCTCGTCGACTTCTGCGACGAGGTGCCCGGCCGCCGCGCCGGCGTGGGGCAGGTCTTCCTCAACGACGTGGATGACGCGGTGGCCGAGGTGAAATGGATGCGAGAAGCCGGTCTGACCGGCGGCGTTCTGCTCCCCGGGGATTCCGTAGCCTCGCTCGTCCCGCTCTACTACCCAGCCTATAACCCACTGTGGGAGGTCTGCGCCGACCTGGGCATGCCCGTCCACCGGCACTCCAACCTCCCCGGGGACCCAAACACTCCGCAAACCGGCTCCGCCGGTCCCGCCATCGGGCTGATCGAATCGAACTTCTTCGCCCATCGAGGTCTGGCCCACCTCATCTTCGCCGGAGTGTTCGAGCGGTATCTGACCTTGAAGTTCGTGGTGACCGAGAGCGGTGCCGCCTGGGCGCCCGGCTACCTGGCTCGGCTCGACGCCTTCTGCGATCTGGCCTCCGTCGAGGGCAGCGTCACCGAGTTCTTCGCCGGCGCGGCCCTGACGAATCTGGCGCGCAGGCCCAGCGAGTACTTCGCCACCAACGTCTGGCTCGGTGCGAGCTTCATGACCGGCACCGAGGTCGACCGACGGGATGCGATCGGCGTCGACCGGATCATGTGGGGTGCCGATCTGCCCCACCTCGAGGGCACCTACCCGTTCAGCAAGGAGGCGTTGCGGGCCGCCTTCGCCGGCATTCCCGCCGAGGAGGTGCGGGCCATGGTGGGGGCGAACGCCGCCGAGGTGTACGACTTCGACCTCGATGCATTGCAGGCGGTCGCCGATCGACTGGGACCGACGGTGGCCGAGATCGCCGAACCGCTCGCCGTCCCTCCGGCTTTCCCGCAGCAGACGGTGACGCCGGCGCTCGACCCGGCCGGGATGTCCCGCAGCCGGTCGGCCCGGTGACGACGGAGGAACTCGCGCCAGCGGTGCTGGACGCCGGAGCCACCAGGCTGCGGTGCTGACTGGGGAGGAGGACCCCATGGATGCCCGAGGGGAAACCGTGTGAGATCCCGTTTTGCCGTTGCCGTTGTCATCATCCTGGCGTGTCTTGGGCTCCCCGGCCGGTCGGGCGGCCGGGCGACGGCCGAATCAGGAATATTCGAAGGGCCCGTTCCTCGGACGCGTTGCGGGCCGGGGTCACGTCCTGAGACGGCCCGGCAGGGGGAAATCCCGGTCGCTGATCGGGTGTCGGGCCGCTCGTCGCAGGGCTACACCTGCAACGCCGACCTGGTGGGCCGCTATGGCCCGGCCGAAGGATTCGAGGGTGCCGAGTGGCAGATGGCCGCCTACGGTCACTGCGCCTACTATGACACCAAGATCTGGGGCCCTCAGACCAGGCGCGGCACCGTCGTGATCGATGTTTCCGATCCATCGCATCCGCGCTTCTCAGAGAATCTCACCTCGCCCGCCATGGTTGACCCCTGGGAATCACTGAAAGTCAACGACGCCCGTGGTCTGTTGGCCGGGGTGTTCACGGCCGGCCTGCAGGGGACCGCCTACTTCGACGTGTACGACGTTGCCGGCGACTGCGCCCACCCCAAGCTGTTGTCGACCTTGCCGGTCAACGGATTGGGCCACGAGGGAAGCTGGGCCCCCGATGGCCGTACGTATTACGCCACCGGCGTCTCGCCGGGCCTGGTCACGGCCATCGACGTCAGCGATCCCCGGGCGCCGAAGCCGATCATCACCTTCGCCGCCTCGGCCTGGATCCACGGCCTGGCGACCAGTCCCGATGGCAACCGACTCTACCTCGCCCACATGAACGAGGATGTCGTCGTGTCGGCTGTGGCGGGTCCGCAGAGCGTGACCAACAGCAACGGGCTCGGGATCTATGACATCACCAAGATCAATGCCCGCACACCGAACCCGACGGCCCCGTTGGTCGGCAAGGTGACCTGGAAGGACGGCGCCGCCGGCCAGCACGCCATCCCGATCACCAGCGGTGGTCACCCCTATGTCGTCTTCGTCGACGAACTGAACCACGGCGGCCCCCGCATCGTGGACATCGCCGACGAGACCCATCCGGTGGTCATCTCGAAGCTGAAGCTCGAGATCCAGATGCCCGAGAACCGGGGTCTCGCTGCCAGCGAAACGAACTGGAACAACGAGCACGGCGGATTCATCCCCTTCGGCTACAACTCGCACTACTGCAACACCGATCGGACGGATGACCCGACGATGCTCGCCTGCTCAACGTTCGAGTCCGGGCTGCGGATCTTCGACATCCGCGACCTCCACGCCCCCCGGGAGATCGCGTACTACAACCCCGGCGGTGACGGGCAGCGGGCGCCGGGATCGTTCGGCGGCACCACCGGTGGCTACACGTCGGCACAACCCCACATCGTCCCCGACCGACACGAGATCTGGTTCACCGACCAGGACCGCGGCCTCTACATCATCCGCCTCGCCGACACGAGCAACTAGCACGGGTTCGGATCACGACACGAAAGGACACGCAGGATCGCCCGGTTGGACGGGTCCATGGGCCCGCCGACCGTCTCCGGCTGGAGGTGCCCCGCCGCCGTTTGACCTGTCGATCGTCCGTGTTGCTCATGAGGTCTCCGTAGATGCGCGACCCGAGGTGTCAACGATCTCTGTCAGTCTTAGAACGGCCTAGGGATTCCAGATCGACCACCAGTCGACCAACTGGCCTGACCGTGGCGACGTCCTCGGGGCTGGCACTCCACCGGTAGGTGGCCATGAGCATCTTCAACCCGGGCATGAGCGCCTGGAGG
>Ga0070741_10005578_pt1 | contig 27761 bp, 21 predicted proteins | sample Coa_R1_4_FD_66440 | JGI IMG/M metagenome (GOLD analysis project Ga0070741, IMG submission 66440) | Surface soil microbial communities from Centralia Pennsylvania, which are recovering from an underground coalmine fire - Coalmine... | ecosystem: Environmental > Terrestrial > Soil > Unclassified ...
AGCACCTTCGACGGCGCGCGATCGTTGCGCAGCGCCTCTTCCAGCGCCACCATGACTTTCTGTCGGTTGCGGCGCTCGTCCATGTCGATGAAGTCGATCACGATGATGCCGCCCAGATCGCGCAGGCGAATCTGCCGCACGATTTCCTTGATGGCGTCGACATTGACCTTCACAATGGTGTCTTCCAGCCGCTGCGTCTTGCCGACAAATTTGCCGGTGTTGACGTCGATGGCCACCAGCGCCTCGGTCTGGTTGATGACAATGTGGCCGCCGCTCTTCAGCCAGACTTTGGACTTGAGCGAGCGGTTGATCTCGTCCTGGATGCCGAACTGCTCGAACAGCGGCGTGTCCTTCGTATAAAGCTTAATGCGCCGTACCAGCGAGGGCTGGAAGCGGTTGGCGAAGCGCACTACGCGCTCGTACTCATCTTCGGTGTCGACCCAGATCTGCGAGAAATCGGCGTTGACCTGGTCGCGCAGCACGCGCTCGACAAGATTGAGGTCGTGATAGATGAGCGCGGGCGACTTGCTGTTCTCGGCGCGGCTTTTGATTTCGTTCCACAGGTGCTTGAGGAAGCGGATGTCGGCGCGCAGCTCGTCTTCCTTGATGTTGGAGGCGGCGGTGCGCACGATGAAGCCGCCCAATCCGTTCTCTCGCTCGCTGGTAACGATGCGCTTCAGGCGCTGGCGCTCCTCATCGGAGGAGATTTTGCGCGAGACGCCGACGTGGTTGACCGTCGGCATGTAGACCAGGAAGCGGCCAGGCAGCGCGATGTGGCTCGTGATGCGCGCGCCCTTCTTCCCAATGGGCTCTTTGGCGATCTGGATGAGGACTTCCTGGCCTTCCTTCAGCAAGTCGGTGATGAGCGGCTGATTGCGCCCGTTGTTGGGACGCGAGCGGAAGTTGCGGCGTCCGCCGCCGGGGCCGCCGCGGCGGTTGCGATCGCGATAATTGGGGCGGCGCTCGTAGGCCGGGCGCTCTGCGCGCTGCTGATAGCCGGCGGTTGGAGCTGAGGCGCGAACCTCGGCGCGGGTGCTGACTTCTGCTTCCTCTTCCGCGACGGCTTCATCCTCTTCGTCCTCTTCCTCTTCGTCTTCGGCGTCGTAAATCTTCTCGCCGCGCTCTTCGGCAGCGACGATCTCGTCTTCGTCTACGTCTTCGATCTTGGGGACCCAGCGCTCGGAGGATTCATTGGCAGCGTCGAGCGTCTCTTCTTCGAGCACGAGCTCTTCGTCGCCGGCAACCTCGCTGATGGCGCTCAGGTCCTCGGGCATGGGCTGGAACTCGGCCTCCTCTTCCTCCAGGACTTCGTGCTCCAGGGTTCGGCCTTCGGGGGCGACAGAGGGAGCAGCGTGGGCTTCCGTGTGCGCGTGATACTCGGCTTGCGCAGTGGCATGGTCCTCGGGAGTTTCGAAGCTGCGGCCGATGTTGCGCGATTCGCGCTGCCCATCGGCGTGATGTTCCGCTTCGGCATCATCGTCGTGCTGCCCGGTCGCATGATGCTCAACGGGAGCGTTCGCTTCCAGGTGCTCGCGCTCGAAGAGCGGCGGCTCGACGCGATAATGCGAATGCTGCTGTGAAGGCGCTTCCGTTTCGACGGATGCATGGCTCTCCGCCGGGTGCACTATTTCGTCAGTAGCTTCGGACGAGTGCTCAGCCACGCTGCTAGCTTCAGCATGCGGAGTCTGCGAGTCGCGGGTCTCGGATGGCACGAGACCTGGGGCACTCGAAGTCTCGGTTTGCGACTCGGCGTTGCGGCGACGCCATCCCCAACGGCGGCGCGAGCGCGGGCGCTCTTCTTCTGCAACGGCGGGCGCTGCTTCCTGCGGTTCGGTCGGTTGCGATTGGCTCTGCTGCGAAGATTCCGCGGCGGCTGCAATGTCGAACCCCTGGTCGAGGTGCGCGGCATCATCCGCAATCTCCTGCTGCGTTTCCTGCGGAGTGGCGGGCGTGCTCGGGTTGGGGTCGCGCGTCGGAGAACCTTCCGCCGAACTGCGCGCTAATTCTGCGGTCGCGCCGGCGGTTTGCTGCTCGGCGGTGGACTGAAGGTTGCGGTACTTCGAGATCGACTCGCCCGGAAGCACGATGGGCGTGTAGTTGGCGGGCGGGCCATAGCTCGGCCGTGGGCGCGACTCTTCACGTGGGCGCGATTCTTCACGGGCACGGGACTCTTCGCGGGGACGCGACTCTTGGCGCGGCGCTGCAGTCGGCTCGGCGGGTGCGCTGGGCTCGGGACTTTCGTTGCGAGCGTCGCGATCAAAGCGGCCACCGCGGCGTCCACCACGGCGGCGACGGCGGCCACGCCAGCGGCGCGCCCCATCATCGGACTCCTCCTCTTCGGATGGGACCGACTCAGCTTCCCCTGCGGTGGCGGCAGGGGCTTCTTCCTCAAAGATGGCCTCGAGCTCCGCGTCTTCGTCGATGTCAGTGCTTGCCGAGGGCTGCGCGTCGGCGGAATGCGCTTGCTGCACCGGCTGGGCTTTGCCCAGATCGATGGCTCCTCGCGGCGCGGGAATTTCGCCGAACTCTTCCTCCTCTTCCTCATCGCCGGTCAGCTCGAGGAAGTCGGAGACGTAAAGGAAGGCGTCGCGCTCTAGGCCGATATCGACGAAAGCCGATTGCATGCCGGGGAGTACGCGCGTCACGCGGCCTTTGTAGATCGACCCGGCGAGGGTGTATTCGTTCTCCCGCTCGAAGAAAACTTCGGCGAGCTGGTCGTCCTCCATCAACGCCACCTTGGTTTCGTGAGGCGTAGAGGACACATACAATTCTTTGTTCATGGATGCTCCGGTTTCAACCGGACGCAGGAGGGAGGGGCAGGAAGTTACGGCTGATCAGCGTGCGCGCACACCGGGACTGATGTCCGGGTGCGGCCCTGACCTGATACGCAAAGTTGCACTTTGTGAAATCTTTAGCACCGTATGGGACGCATCGCCAAGGTTTGTGGCATCACACCCGGCATTTCGCCGAGGGGCCGTTGCCCGCCTTCGCGCAGCGTCTTGCAATCCTGTCCGGCTAAGTCCTGGCCGGTTATTGCCCTCGTACGTGAGGGCGCTCGTAATCTTTGCCACTGTTCGAGAGCCTTGGGGCTCTCCCGGTGTTGCGGCCGGGTAATCTGAAACTCGCGCGGGTGTCGTCGCTGATGCGGCTCTGCCCTAATTTACCGCTTCCGACCCCGGGGTTTGCACCCCGGACTAAAACCAGGCCGCCTCTTGGCGGCTCATTGACGGCCATTTTCAGCTGTATGCGCTGAAACCTCCTGGTGGCCGGTCATACAGTCTACAAGTATTAGATTCTCTAGTTCACAAACCGGCGCATACGCACATTCATCACGATGCCCAGCGCCAGAAAGATGAACAGTACTGAAGACCCTCCGTAACTCATCAGCGGCAGAGGGATGCCCGTGACCGGCATGAAACCGACTACCATTCCGACGTTGACGAGCAAGTGGAACGCGAGTACCGCAACCACGCCCATCACTATGAAGGTCCCAGCCCGGTCGGGGGCCGTCTGAGCGTTCTGGATCAGACGCATCAGCATTATGAAGTATAGCAGGAGGACAGCCATCGCGCCGACAAAGCCATGCTCCTCGGCGAAGGCGGCGAAGATGAAGTCGGTATGCGGCACGGGCAGGAACTGACCCTGGGTCTGGCTGCCGTGGGCGGTACCTTTGCCGAAGATGCCGCCCGAACCAACCGCCACGAGCGATTGCAGCACCTGGTATCCGCGCCCCTGTGAGTCGGCCTCAGGCTCCATGAAGCTGGTGAGGCGGTCCTTTTGATACGGCTTCAGGACATGCCAGGCGACGGGCGCCAGCATCGCTCCTATCACCACGATGACCAGCGCGTGCCGCGCCTTCATGCCGCCCAGGAACAATCCCATGATCGCGATAGGAATGTAGGTCAGGGCCGTGCCAAGATCGGGCTGCTTCAGCACCATGAGCATCGGAACCCCGACCAGGGCGCCGGCCTTTACCACATCCTGCGCCGTGCATTCCGACTTGGTATCGGCGAAGTACTTGGCCATGGCGAGGATCAAAACCAGCTTGACCCACTCCGACGGCTGGAAGTGGAAGGATCCGATCTGGACCCAGCGCTTGGCGCCCAGATAGGTCCTGCCGAAGAGCATTACTGCGAGCAGCGAACCGACGGAAATGACATACAACAGCGGCACGCGCTCCAGCAATGCCTGGTAGTTCAGCACGCTAACCACGAACATGAGAGCAATGCCGCCAAGAATCCAGTACACCTGCTTGATGTGCACCCCGACAAACTTCGTGCTGATGGTGGCGCTGTAGATTTCCACCACGCCCAGCGCGCAGATGAGCAGCACGAGCGCGAGCAGTACCCAGTCGAAATCACGGAAGGAGACGTAGCGGCTCACGGCTGCCTCGCAGGTAGCGCCACGGCGGGTGGAACGATCGGCGGGGTGGGCGCAGGTTCTTTCTTCCGCACCGGAGCCGGATTGTCCGCTAGCCCGGCTGGCTTGGGCTGCGCCGTCGTCTCGGCCGGCTCGGGACGCGCGAGCTCCGGATGCGATTCCGTCGCTTCCAGGTCGGCTGCGGGGATTGACTTCTCGTCCGTGGCGCTCCTGCCGGGCGCAGCCGCCGCGGGTTTGGCGGCGTGGCCGGTGGGGATTGCGAAATGGCCTGCCTGAAGCTTGTCCGGAGTCTGCGCATCGCCATCGTGCCACACGGCTGCGACTTCAGCCTGTTTCTGGCCGGCGCCGACCTTCGCAACCTCCGTTTGAATCTTGCGCTTTTTCGCCACATACGCAGCGATCACTTTGGACGCAACACGAGCCGCCAGCGCTCCGTGCTCGCCGCCCTCAAACAGGCAGGCAACAACGATCTCAGGATTCCGCCGCGGCGTTACGCCGACGAACCAGCCGTTGTCCTTGAACTCGGCTTTCTCTTTCGCGCTCATCTTCGATTTGAGTTGGTTGGAGACGGTCTGCGCACTGCCGGTCTTGCCCGCGAAGTCGATGCCGTTCAAGTGCGCGCTGCCCGCCGTTCCCATGGGCGAGACCACCAGCGCCATCGCGTCAGTGATGGTCTGCCAGTTGTCCTCATCAATTTGGATGTGACCCTTCTCGCTGTAGCTGGCAACCTGCTTGAAGTTAGCCGGAAACTGGTCGGGGAAGGCCACATGCGGATGCACCAGCACCCCATCGCTGGTGATCGCGCCGACGGCACGGGCTAGCTGGATCGGGGTGGTAGCGACTGCGCCCTGACCAATGCCAACCGAAATCGTTTCGCCGGCATACCACTTCTGTTTGAAGTTCTTGATCTTCCACTCTTCGCTCGGCATCACGCCGGAAACTTCCTGCGGCAGATCGACACCGGTCTTCTGCCCCAATCCGAGCATGGTGGCATACTTGGCAATCTTCTCGATGCCCAGCTTCTCCGCCAGCGTGTAGAAATACGAGTCGCAGGACTGATAAATGGCCTTGCTGATATTGACCGAACCGTGCGAGCCGTGCGTAGAGGCAATCCAGCACTTGAAGAAGCGCCCATAGAAGGTCTTGCCGCCGCCGCAGTTGACCACCAGCTTCTGCGCAATCCCTTCCTGCAGTCCCGCCGTCGCCATGATTGTCTTGAAGACGGAGCCCGGCGCGAGCTGCGCCTGGATCGCTTTATTCAGCAGCGGCTTGCCGGGGTCAGTGACCAGCGCGTTCCATTCGTCGCGCGTGATGTGCACGGCAAACTCGTTCGGGTCGAACGCCGGTCGGCTGACCATGGCGAGGATCTCGCCGTTCTGCGGATTCATAGCGACAATCGCCCCCGGCTTGCCCTCCAGCGCCTCTTCAGCAGCGATTTGCAGATCAAGATCAATGGTCAGTTTGAGCTGCTTGCCGGGAACCGCGGGCACGTCGCTGAGTGTGCCGACTTCCTTGCCGCGGCTGTTGACCAGCACCTGCCGCGAGCCGTTTTTGCCCATCAAAATATCGTTGTAATACTGCTCGACGCCTGACATGCCGACGATGTCGCCCGAATTGTAGAGCTCCCATTGCGGCTGGTTGAGCATGTCCTCGCTGACCTGGCCGACGTAGCCGATGACATGCGCCATGAACCCGTTCTTGGGATACAGGCGCCGATGGACGGTGATCATTTCCAGCTCGGGCAACTCGGCGCGGTGCGATTCGACAAACGCCAGTTCATCGGGAGTGATGTCGTCCTTCAGAAACAGCGGCTGGTAGCCGGGCACGGCTTTCATGCGCTTCAGCCGCGCGCGCAGCTCGTCGGGCGGGATGTGCAGGCCTGCGGCAATTTTATCGGCGTCGGCATCGATGTTGCGGTTCTGGTTACGCAGCAGCAGCACTGAGAACGACGGGTAGTTGTCAACGATGATGCGCCCTTCGCGGTCGAGAATCTTGCCGCGCGGCGCCAGGATCGGGACCTGTTTGATGTAGTTTTCTTCCGCGAGATTGCTGTAGTAGTCGTGCCGGAGGACTTCCAGCCGCCACAGGCCGAAGGCCAGAACCAAAAAAATCCCCAGCAGAACGTATTGCACTGCGGTGAGGCGAAGCTGGGAAACTTTTTCTTCGCGGCCTAACATCAGGAACTACATCTTTCCGGAGTCCTGCGATTGCACCACCTTGATGAACGTGGCCCTGGCCCTAGAACAGCTACCCTGCTTGGATGCAGCCGTCCTCGGGGCCAGATCACCCGTTGGCATGAGTTGGCGCGGAGCGGAGACTCTGCTTGCATTGTAGCCGCAATCGAGCGCACCGAGCAGGGGAAAAACCGGGTCGTACCCGGAAAGTAGTGGACAAAGATACACGTTCAGCCTCGAAATGCTGCTGGCGCTTTACGGGGTACGTGCCGCAAGTGGAGAAATATCAACGAGCCGCTTAGATTCGTTAATGCGGTAGTAAAACCAGAATTGGACATGTGCGTGAGTTAGACACGGGTTGTTCGCAGCGTTGTTCCAGGCTTCGTTCCGGACCCGTTGCAGATGTCTCGCGGTGTCGTTAACATCGCGGTGCGTGGCCAAACCCAATCGCAATCTTGGCATCCTGCTCTCCGGGCGCGGGTCGAACTTCGAGGCTATTGCCGATAATGTCGCCTCGGGAGCCCTCGACGCGAAAATCGAGGTGGTCATCTCCAATCGGCCGGACGCGCCGGGGATTGCGTCGGCGCGGCAGCGCGGGCTGATTGCGCTGGTCATCCCGTCCAAAGGCAAGGCCCGCGAGGAGCATGACGGCGAAGTGGTGGCGGCACTTCGCGAGTATCGGGTCGAACTCGTCTGCCTGGCCGGCTACATGCGCCTGCTTTCGCCCTGGTTCGTGCAGCAGTTTCCCAACCGCATCCTCAACATTCATCCCTCGCTGCTGCCGGCCTTTCCCGGGCTCGAAGCGCAGAAGCAGGCGTTCGATTATGGCGTGAGGGTCTCCGGCTGCACCGTGCACTTCGTCGACGAGAACCTGGACCACGGCGCGGTCATCGTGCAAAAGGTCGTGCCCGTGCTCGACAGTGACGACGTGCGCACGCTGGCTGTGCGCATCCTGGAGCAGGAGCATGTCGCCTACAGCGAGGCGATTCGGATCGTGCTGCAAGGACACTACAAAATTGAGGGGCGGCGGGTGGTGTTGCCGGGGCCGCCCGGCCACAATGTGACCATGTTGAAATGACCCTGGTCATCTGGAGGTGACCATATGGCACACAGACCTATTTGGCGGCCATTCAATTCTCGCTCCGCTACATTGGATAGTTGATGTGGGCATTGGCCATATACCAGGAGTAAATCTTGATTTCGGATGCACAAGATGATTAAACCTGTAGGATTGGCGGTCGGCATTCTCGTCCTGGTCCTCACCGGTCTCGACGGACAGAGCGGTATGTCGCCTGTCGCTCTGCCTATCACTGGGGGATCCATTGTTGGTGCCGGCTTCAGCCCTGACAGCAAGCGTCTGGCATTATTGGTTGATGTGGCATCAGGGGGGGCACCAGAGCCGCGACGTGTGCTTCAGATTCTTAAGCTCGATTTGGGACGAGTTGTAAACGAGACAGATGTTCTCAAAACTGAGCCTGCCAGTTTGTCCAAGAATCTGCACTGGATATTTTATTCTCCTGACGAACGGTATCTTCTGTTAGCTACCTATGGTTCGGACGTGCTTTCAATTCTCGATGCAACCACCCTTAACCTGCTCGGCCAAGTTGCGCTGCACCCACGACGCGAGTTGCTAAACGAGCAGCGACATTATTTTAAGGGTGTTGTAAATGTGTCAAGCTCTTCTGACGGGGATTTGTTTGGAGTACTCACTCATGATGAGTTAGGTGACAATGAGGTGTTCATTGGATCGTATTCGTCCCGGCAGATCAAGCACCACTGGAGTATTGGAAACGGGCGCACAACGACACAACTCGGCCAAAACGGCTTATCTTTAAATAAAGATGGTTCTAACGTAGTTGTCTCAATCTTACCGGCGGAGAACAGACCTCCGAAAACCTTCAAGAATATACGCATGTATAGCTCCGCTACGGGACAGCTTGTCAAGTCAATCCGCACGGATGGATTAGCGGGGCAACTGATTCTCCTGCCCGATGAGCAAGTCCTCATATCTAGAATCGACGTGCCGAGCATCTTTTCGTCCAGAGCATGTATTGAAGAATGGAACTTGAGTACCGGAACTCTCGCGCAACACTTTTGTGATGAGACGGGAAATGTAAGCGTAGCACTCGGAGCGTCGCTTGCGAGGCGTCGAGTTGCTGGGTTTGCTTCGCAAATGCATAAGACAATCGAAGGGCACGTTTACGCGGCATCCGGACGAGTAGATGTATGGGACATACGTTCAGGAGATCTAATTGCCTCATCAGCAGAAATTCCCCGGCTTGTCGCATCCGTGAAGATTGCGCCCGACGGGGGATTAGTATTGGCAGATGGTGACTTGTTGCGAGTGACGGCTTTAAGAGGTAGCGAATCCAGATAGATGCGCGGATAGTCGTATCAAGCATGATTCGGCCACGCGCTTGCGTGTCGGACTTTCTCGGCGAATTCGGAGAACATCAGTCGCAGTGTGCGATCTACTCGCGCTTGGTATCCCCGGTTTCGCGTGCTGCTTTTGGACGATAACCTGGTTTAACCGACGAGTGGTTCCGCTATAAGGGCGTGGCGATCAGACGGAGGCATGGCGCAACCAGAGCTGTCAACCACAAGCCGAAGCCGCCGGCGCGCACCAACAAGCCGGTGAAGCCAAGAGTAATCCTGCCGACGAGGAAGGTCGCCGCCGGCGAGTTCAAAGCTAAGTGCCTTGCCATTCTCGACGAAGTAAATAAGACCGGTCAGGAAATCATCATCACGAAGAGGGGTAAGCCGATGGCGAAGCTGCTTCCATTCCAGGAAGCCAGTGTCGATTCGCTTTTCGGCAGGCTGAAAGGGATTGTGGAGATCGTTGGCGATCCAGACGATTTAGTCAAACCGATTTTTTCCTTAGAAGATTGGGACAGCCTGAAGTGATCCTTCTCGATACTCACGTTCTGGTATGGCTGGAAACCGACGAGCGAAAATTCTCGCGGGCCGCGCACTCGACCATCAGCAGGGGCGCTCGAAGCAATGAATTAGCTGTCTCGGCGATTACGCTGGTCGAGATCGCTAACTTAATTCGCCGTGGAAGGCTGCGAATCCAGACCACCCCTGAGGCAATCATTGAAAGGTATACCGCCGGAATAACCGTGCTTCCGATCACCCGCGAGATCGCGGCGCTCACAACTCACTTCCCTGACGATTTCCCGACCGACTCCGCGGATCGCGTCATCGCGGCAACGCCCCGTGCTGAGAATTTGCCTTTGGTAACAGCAGATGAGCGCATCCTGGCCTCTCCGCTGCTGAAGACGATCTGGTAAGTCGCGATTACGAGCGGTTAGATGTCGTAGTGCAGCAGCGAGAAGACGTCATACCCCTTCAGCTTGTCGCGACCTTTCAGCCCGTCGAGTTCGACTACGAACCCCATGCCGCAGATGTCGGCCCCCAGTTGCTTTGCCATGTCTGCCGTGGCCTTCGCCGTACCCCCGGTTGCCAGCAGGTCGTCGCAGATAATGATGCGCTGGCCGGGCCGGATCGCGTCCTTGTGGATCTCCAGCGTGTCCTGGCCATATTCCAGGTCGTACTTCCACTGTAACACTTCAGCGGGAAGCTTTTTCGGCTTGCGCACGGGAACGAAGCCGGCATTCAGCCGATACGCCAGCGCCGGGCCGAAGATGAAGCCGCGCGCTTCGATGCCCAGTACCAGTTCGACATCGCAGTTGATGTAATGTTCGGTCAGCGCATCGATGAGCCGCGCAAATCCCAGACGGTCCTTGAGCAGGGTAGTGATGTCGTAAAACAGGATGCCGGGTTTGGGGAAATCAGGAACTTCACGAATGAGTTTCTTCAGGTCGGTACAGTCGTCAAGCGCCTTGGTTGGCATCTAAACGCCTCCTTCGATGTGGAACGAATGGGACTCGAGTAGCGCGGCTTTCGCTTCGCTCACATGATCGACGCGCGCCGCCCGCGGCCCTTGCTGCAGCTTCTGGCGCAGCGACAGGTGCTGATCGGCCGTACCCGTGGCCATCACCTCCACATCGCCGTTGTCGCAGTTGCGTACCCAGCCAGTGATGCCGGCCTGTGCCGCCTCCCGCTCCACGAACCAGCGAAAGCCTACGCCTTGCACGCGGCCGGATATAACGTAATGGCGGGTCTCAAGGTTGGGCATGATCACTCAACGGCGGTGGGCAATCGCAGTCGGCAATTGGCCATGGGGGAGGCTGAGGTCCGCGGACTTCTTGCTCCCATCGCGGCCGCCGCCGAAAGCCTCGTCGGAATTGTTACTTCACGTCCCCGCAACTGGCGCCGAGCCATCGGGACGTGAACGTGGCGTCGGTGCTCATGCTGCGGTCACTGCCGGTCGTGGTCAGGTGTGCCGTCCCCTTCATATGCTCCTGATCCATCGCTTGGAAATCGCCCGTCCCGTTCATTCGGATGCCCTGGTCTTCGCAAACCACGCTACCTCTAGCCCTGCTGCCGCTTGACTCAACGATGTTCCAGGTGCAGTGCTCCTCGTTGAGCGGATGTTGCAGGTCTTTCTGCGTGACGCAATGCTTGTCGATCAGTGTCTGCGTGGCGGCGCTGCCCTTCATGCTTTGTTCGAGCTGGGCGCGCTGCTCCGGTGTCAGCTTCTCCAATGTGCCCGGAGGAAGCGGCAGGTCGCCGGACACCTTGTAGCTGGTGGTTGTTTCCCAGAGCCCGGTCTTCACATTCAAAGGCTGATATTCCTTGCCGGCCTGCCGTTGCGCGAATGCAGGAATGCTAGCGGCCACGAACAGGAGCGAGGCTGTCGTGACGGCTCTCCAGTACTTTGCGATCTGCAATTTCATTCATTCCTCCTGGGGCCCCAATCATGTTGACCGAAGTGGCGCAGACATCGCTTCGCAGCTGGCCTCGCCGGCAAGCTGACCATTGCCATAGCGGAGCCCGTCTCTAAATATGCTTTGGCGACACGCGATTCAGCAGCGAGATCAGCCCGCTACCGGAGGGCGGCGTCTTCACAGCTCCCTGCAAAATGATCTGCTTGGCATCGATGTCCTTGCCGTAAAGATTCTTGTTGGCATCGTCGTCGGAGCGAAGGGTTGAGCCGGCAAGCGAGATGCCGGCAAAGACGCCCTTGTTCCGCGACCAGGAGAGTATCTCAGCATTCAGTGCAATATCGGTTTCGGCCGAGGTCGCGCGGCCCACCGGTCCTGCAGCCACCGAGGCGTCGCCTCCCAGCTTCACCTTGCTGGTCATTACCGACTTGGCGCCCTTCTCATTCATCACCAACAAGACAAAATCCGTCGCCTGCCCGCCAATCTGCAGCCCGAAGCTTCCGCCTTCCAGCGCGAAGAATGCGGGAGCGCTCCAGCGGCCGCGGAAGTTTGCGCCCGAGCGGCAGGTCATGACGCCGCGTCCGTAACTGCCGCCCACGATGAATGCGGCTTTCTTAACCGAGGGAAACACGACCACGCAATCGGATTTGTTGAGCAGGTCGTGAGGAATGCCTTTGTCGGGCGCCCCCAGGATTTCCTTCAATACATCGCAGGAGTCGCGCAGGCGCTCCTGCTCTTTTTGCTGCGCGCAAACGGGAAGGACGAGACAAATACCAAGGATCACTACGGAAAATGTCTTCATAGCCGCCTCGACAGTTGGAATTTGGAACAAACCAGCCCCTTCGAACAGCAATCCTGAATTATGGCACTTCACCGTACCAAATGGTCTGTTTCTAGGCGCGCGACAGGTACACGCCTTCGGAGGTATCCACGCGAATCGTCTCTCCCTCATTAATGAACGGGGGCACCTGCACTACCAGCCCGGTTTCGGTCTTCGCCGGCTTGGTAACGCTGCTGGCGGTTGCCGACTTCAGCCCTGGTTCGGTCTCAATGACCTTCAGCTCCACGGTCTGCGGCAGCTCGATGCCGACCGGCTTGCCGTCGAAGAACTCCACCTTGATGGCAAGGTTCGCGGTGAGGTAGTCCACGGCATCGCCGAGGATGTCCTTGCCCAGGTGAAGTTGCTCGTAGTTCTCGGTGTTCATGAAGTAGTAGTCTTCGCCGTCGGCATAGAGGAACTCCATCTGCACCTCGTCGACGGTAATCTTCTCGATAGGATCGCCGGAGCGGAAGCGGTGCTCGAACATGGCACCGGTTCGCAGGTTGCGCAGCTTGGCCTGGATGAACGCCCGCAAATTGCCCGGCGTGCGGTGCTCCACGCTGAATACCGAATGCAAATCGTTGTTGTGCTTGATGACCATGCCCGGACGTAGCTGGGTGGCTGGAATCGCCATTTAGTCGAAACTCCTATCTGGGGTTTTGGGGCAGCCACCTTCGGAAGCGCAAACCCGCGCCCGCGAAGCCATGTTATGCAGGAGCGCGCCGCGCCGTAACCAAGCATGACGAAACACCCGCGGAAACACGCGGCTCAAGGAACAAACTCAAATTTTACACGGCCAGTCGCGCAATTGAGAAATGAGCGCCTGGGCGGGTACTGGGTCAGTTTGAACTCTGAGCGGTGAAAGGGCACGGCTTCAGCCGTGCCGAAAGGACGACGATGGAAACAGGGCTTTAGCCCTGGTTGCCGCGGCTAAAGCCGCCGTCAACGGCGAGTGCTTTCGCCGGACTGAAGACCGGCTCTTCCAAGCTACAAATCCCAAACTGCACCGCTACCCTTAAACGGGTAGAACGGCCTTCAGAGTCTGCGTTCGGAGGGCATGAGTCAGACCCGGCTTCAGCCGCGCCGATTACACGCTTCTTTCTTTCCGTTGCGGGCTTCTGCCTTCGCAAGATATCAATCACTAAATGACTGTCCATTTCCGGACGAACATTCACGATTCTGGCCGTGGGCTGCTCTACCAAACTCGGATTGGGCCTTTTATCGTCGCAAAGTAGGCTCGCCGTCCGATTGGCACCTCATCTGCAAGTGTGATCGCTGAGGCTGCACTACTGTGACACCCGATCCGGCCACCATCCTCATTGCCGATGACCAGGAGCATGTACGCGAGGCGCTGGCGCTGCTGCTTCGCGGCCAGCAATACTCGATCGTGCTGTCCGCCTCCCCAGGGGAAGCCTTGGCCGCGGCACGGGAGCACCTGCCCGAGCTCGCTCTGCTGGACATGAACTATCAACGCGACAGCACGTCGGGCATTGAAGGCCTGGAACTGATCCGGCAATTGCGCGAGCTGGACCCGACGATTCCGATTATCGCTTTGACCGCGTGGGGCAATGTCGATCTGGCGGTCAGCGCGATGAAGCACGGCGCCAGCGACTTCATCGAGAAACCGTGGCGCAATGACGCGCTGGCGCAGAAGGTCGGAAGCCTTATAGGCCGGGCGCGCGAGTTGCGTTCGTCGCAGCGCGTAACGGACTACGAGCGCCAGGACGCCCAACAGTTGCAGACCCGCATCGTGCCACAGCGTCACATCGTCACACGTGGGGTCGAGGTCTTCGGCGACAGCCTTCCCGCCGGGGTGGTGGGCGGCGACTATTTCGGGGTGTGGCAGCCCACAGCCGACATGCTGCACTTCTGCGTTGCCGACGTTTCCGGCAAAGGTACGCCCGGGGCGCTCATAGCGGCCATGCTCTACGCATCGGTCAGCACGCTGTCCTCCTCTAGCAATAGTCCGGAGATTCTGCTAGCGCGCGTCGAGTCGATCTTGCGCAACCAGCTCGGCCAGGGCCATTACGTAACGATCTTTTACGGCGTGCTGGACCTCCACTCGCGTGTATTGCACTTCGTGAATGCCGGTCACTGCCCACCGATTCTGCGTCGCAAGGACGGCGCAATTGAAATGTTGGCGGCAACGCGCCCGGTGCTCGGGTTCATGCTGGACTCGGACTTCCGCTCGGAGAGAATTCTGCTGTCGGCAGGCGATCGTCTGTTGCTGTACACCGATGGGGTGACGGAGGCGGCCAGCGCCGACGGCACAGAGTTTGGCCCCGAGCGGCTGGAAGAGCTCGTCGCGGGTACTGCCGAGCAATCTCTCTCCGGCCGCTATGCGCACATCATGAGCAGCGTGCGCGAGTACGCTGCCGGAAAGCTGTCCGACGACGCGACACTGTTGCTGATTTCCATCAACGAGGCGGCAGCTGCGGCCCCCTCATCCGGATCGCTCTCGGCAATCAAGACCACCGCCTGAGTTAACCGTCGTTTCTCTAAAGCGCGCCAACCGTCAGCTTATTTAGCAAAACGTCGCGGACGCAATTTCCGGCCGGTGACATAAGGCAATACAGCGTGCTACGTTCTCGGATCCAACTCAGGCCGGAACTCTTGCACGCCTTCGGGCGACGGTGTTTTACTCGGCGTAGGCCGGGATGGCGGAACTGGCAGACGCAGCGGACTTAAAATCCGCAGCCCCGAAAGGGGCGTGGGGGTTCGAGTCCCCCTCTCGGCACCATGTACTTAGGCACATCAGCGCTCCGGCGCCGTGATATCGGCTATGGCAGCTTTGGCCCGCGAAAGCTTGTCCTGGTAGTCGGCCATCATTTTTTCGGCACCCTGCTGCTGATACTCCCGGTTGAGCCGCTGGGCGAGGGCCTGTCTTTCCTGCTCACTCGAATTCTTACCCAGAGCATCGATGCTGGCCGTCACCTTGGGCAAGATCGTTTGCAGCCTCGAAATCTGCTCAGCGGCGAGTTGCGGCTCATAGCTCAGCCGGTCGCCGGTCTGCATGGCGTCAATCAGGTCATCCGGCGACCATGCGATTGGCCAGGTCTGGTTGAGCGCGTCATACGCCTCGCGTAGGCGAGTCATCTCTCCCGCGAAGCCGTCAAGCTCGGCCCGCCGCGACACCAGATCAGGAGAACGCCTCACCTGAACCGTCACGCCTTGCGTGACCGGAAACGCAGGGAGCGTAATCACCGTAGTGAGCGTGTTGCCTTCGAAATGCCATCCCGCCGCCATGGCCTCATGTGTGTAGGCCAACGTCTTTCCGTTCATCGACACCGACTGCGGCGGCCAGTCGCCGGGCAGCCGAATTTCGTACCGCCGGCTTGACGGCATTCGCGGGTAGCCACCCTTGACGGGTGCGATTGCGACCGTCAACTCGCTCCCTTTCAAGGTCGCTGTGAGCATCGTCCACGCGGCCTGCCCCTGTTGGTAATCGCGTGTGTCACCGGCATCTTCATACAGCGTGTACCGCGAGCTCTGACCCTCGGCGAGCGGGAACACTTTCACGATCAGCGGGTCGAGCGGCCTCTGGCTGGAGTAGGCCATCGGCGGCGCCATGGGCACAATGGCTCCGGCACGAACATACACTGGGGCTTGGCGAATGGAAAAGCTCCGCTGCACTGTCGCCGGCCCGTGAAAATGCTTACCGCTGTCGGCCTCGATCCACTCGCCCGGCGGAATCCAGACCGGCTGCTTTACTAGTCCCGTCACCTTGTCGCCGGGCGCGACCACCGGATCGACGAACATCTCGCTGCCGAACATGTACTCGTTCTTCTCCGAGTAAGCTTCGTCGGCATCGGGCCATTCGTAGTACAGAGGATGCAGGAACGCGAGGCCGGTGTCGTAGGTGCGGCGAGCTTCGGTGTAGATATACGGCAACATGGCATAGCGCCGGTGGTAGAGGTCGCGCATGATGCCGGAATACGGTTCGGGATAGGCCCAAATGCGGCGCTCGGCATCAGGATTTTTCGTGGTATGCGTGCGCAGGATCGGACTGAAGATGCCGAACTGGATCCAGCGGGTGTAGAGTTCGGGATCGACCACTCCGGGCATGTGTCCGCCGATATCGTGGCTCCAGTAGGCGTAGCCCACGTTAGCGGCGGTCGCCGTGAACCACGGCTGAAACGCGAGGGAGTCCCAGACCGAGATGGTGTCGCCGGAAAAGCCAATCTCGTAGCGATGATTGCCCAGCCCGCCCCAGCGATGAAACAACAGCGGGCGCTTGCCCTCGCGCGCCTGGTCGGTGAAATGGACGTAATTCAGCCACCAGGTCGGGCTCACGCCGGGAGTCTGCGTGTTGGGCTCCTGTTGCCAGTCGAGCCACCAGAAATCGACGCCCTGCTTCTCCAGCGGATGGTGCAGGATGTCCATGTAATTGGTGGCGAATTTCTTGTTGGTGATGTCGAATGCGACATATTTCTGCGACGCCGGATCTATGCCCATGGCGCGAGCCATTTCCGGATAGGCATCCTCCCACGGCTGCACGCCGGATGCGGGGTGAAGGTTAAGCGTGACTCTCAGACCTTCTTTGTGCAGGTTCTGCAGAAAGGGCTGAGGGTATGGGAACAGCAGACGGTTCCAGCTATATCCGGTCCAGCCCTTGGTGTGTCCGGACTGGTCTTTCTCCGGAGAAAACCAGCTCAGTCCGAAGGTCTTGTGCCACTCCATGTCGATGACCAGCACATCGAGTGGCACATCGTCTTCGCGAAAGCCGCGCACCAGCTCGTCCAATTCCTGATCGGCATAGGCCCAGTAACGCGACCACCACGCGCCGAAGGCGAAGCGTGGCGGCAGAGGAATGGGCCCGGCGACCTTGATGAAGTCGGCGAGCGCCTGCTTGTAATCATGGCCATAGGCGAAGAGGTACCAATCCTGCCGCTCGCCCGCGGGCCGCTCCATCACCCACGGCCAGGGGCTGCTCTCGCCATGCAGAAAGCGGAAATCGGTGGAGTCGAACAGCGGGCGCGCCGAATCGTCCACCAGGGCCCAGCCGTCGCGGGAAATCAATCCCGGATCCATCGGCTCTTTCGTTTTGCCGCCAAGCGCGCCGTCCAGCGTGCGCGTTGTGCCTTGCAGGTTGCCGGTGTCGGGCATGCCGGGCCGCCACGTTACCTGCTTCCCGTTCAGCATGAACGTGACCGATAAATCGTCGGCGGTGAACCTGCCGTCGCCAGCCTCAGCCGGCGCGTAGTGAAGATTGACCGCGGCGGTGCTCAGCGTGACTGCCTCGCCCGCTCGATTTGTCTCGAAGTGCGGCACAGGAAGCTTTCGGTTCAGGAAGACCAACGAAGCGTGATCTTCGAACTTGCCGTCAGCCGACCACTCCATGCGAATCAGCTGCGGCGTGAGAACGGTGAAGCGCGCATGACCGGCGATGACTTCGGCGTTGGGGTCGGCGACGGGGTCGTAGAGGTTCGGCGGGTGTTGTCCGGCGGATGCGAGGCTGGCGCTTTGCGCAATTGCCGCAGACGCCGTGAGGGCGAGGCAGAGCAAAATCCACAGCACTGCCCTCGTCACCTGTAAATCGCGAAGAGGCGCACAACCCATAAGCGCAGGCTGAAAGCCAGGAAGCAGTGCGCGGCTGGTAGAGGTGGTTTGTCGTTCGCGGTTTGTCACTGCAGTTGGTAGATGCAAATGCGTGTGACGAGGGCTGGCCCGCAGAATTGGCAACGGCTGTTTGCCTGGGCCGTGGTTTATTGCGCCTTGCGCCGGCGCAACGCGACATCGATCCCATACGCGACAAAGCCCGCGACAACCAGCAGGGCCCCGAACCGGACATCGCTCATGCCGAGCACCTGTTCATGCTCACCGCGCGTGATGGAGAAGGCCAGCAACAGCATGGGGAATATGCCAAGCCCGATCGCTCCCCCCAAGCCTCCCGGCACCTTGAACGGGCGCGGCAGGGCGGGCTCCCTGACGCGCAGCACAACCAGGGCGAGGAACTCGAGCAGCAGGCTCGCGCCGTACACCAGCACGTCAAGCGTGACCAGCCGCTCGAATCCGAGCCCTAGGCACAATGCCCAGGCGACGGCGAGGACCACGATCGAAACCCAAGGGGCGTTGCGCCGGTTCACGCGGGCGAACACCCCCGGCAACATCCCATCCTGCGCCATCGCATAAGGCAGCCGCGAGTAGCTCATCACCAACGCATTGAACATTCCGAAGGCGCTCATCATGCCGCCCAGCACCAGGGCAATCCGCAACGGCTGGCCGCCCAGCATGCCGGCAATGTCCGCCCACGAACCTGTCTCCCACGCTGTGGGACTCAAGTGCGTGAGCCGCATGGCTGCCACCGGAAGAATGTAGCAGAGCGACACCAGGCCCACCGCTGCCAGCATGGCGCGCGGGTAGGTGCGCTGCGGCTGCATCACCTCGCCGGCAATCGTAGATGCGTTGTCCCATCCCATGTAGTTCCACATCGCGATCAAAATGCCGCCGATGATATCTACCTGCGCGCTCGCCGGATGCATGGCCACGTGCCCCAGCGCTCCATACTTAAAGGGAGCCAGTAGGACAATCGCGGCAAAAGGAGCGGACAGCAGACAAAACAACCAGATCGAGGTGGTCGCCACAACCTTGATGCCCGCGATATTGAGCGCAGCGCAGAGCGCGACCACCGCAAGCGCGACCAAGGCCGCGCGATGGCCCTCTGCGAACCACGGAACAAGCCGCCCCAGGTACACCACGAACAATGTGGGATAGATGGCCATGTCGAAGATGCTGGCCACCAGCGATAACCACGCCTCCTGAAAGCCCCAGCAGTTGCCCATGGCGCGGCGCACCCAGACGTAGAAGCCGCCCTCCTGCGGCAACGCGCTGGAAAGCTCGCCGATCATCAGCGCCGTGGGCAAGCTCCACAGCAGGGGCGTCAGCAATAGGATGACGATCCCTCGTCCGTATCCGGCGCCGTGCACGATGTCTTCCGTGCCATAGGTGCCGCCGGAAACCATGAAGAACGTGGCGATAACCAGCGGCCAGAAGCTCAGCTTGGCGGAACGTTGACGGGATGTTGTAGCCGTGGCCACGGCTCAGTTGGCCGGCGTAGCGGGCTCGATCGGCACCGCCTGCCGCTTGTGATGCAGCAATTCGACGATGGCCCCGTAGAGGCGAGTGCGAACCGGATAACGGTTGTGCGCGTTCACCACATAGCGCACCACCAGATTGACTCCCAGATTGGTAGGCCGCACATTGATGGCAGGCAACGCTGAGAACGTCTGCACCACCGAGCCATGCGTGACCTTATGCCACTCCTCTTCGGCGTGAGCCGCGTCCTCGCGGGTTTCCTCGGTCACCAGCTTCAGCACCGACGTAGTCAGCTCATAGGGATCTTCACCGGCGGGGATCAAGATGTCCAATTCGTCCCACAGCCATTGGCCGGCCGTCGTGAAGTTGAAATAGTGGCCTTCGACGGCGAAGGTATTCACGAACGATACCTTGCGTCCGGTGGGATGGCCGGCGTCGTTCCAGTTGCCGGTCTCCAGCAGGATGGTGCGCAACAGGCCCACTTCCACAACCTCACCGCCGATGCCTTCAATTTCCACCCAATCGCCGCGGCGAATGCCCTGCTTGCCCATGAGCACGAACCAGCCGAAGAAAGCGACGATGAAGTCTTTGAGAGCGACGGTGACGCCCGCGCCGGCCAGCGCCAGCACCGTCGAAAGCTGTGTGGGCGGCCCGAACACCACCAGCAGGATCACCAGCACGCCGATCACCTGCGAAACGAAGCGCAGCACCATGCGCATCGTACCCAGCCGCCGCCGGTCGGGGCCGACGCTCATGTAAAAGCGCTCTACGATGCTTTCGACGATCACTATGCCGATCAGCGCCAGCAGGATCCAGAGCAGCGAGCGCAGCATGGCGTGCAGAGCGGCACGAAGCTGCACGTTCACAATCTCGACCCACTGTTCGTAGACCGAGGCGAGCTGTTTTGCCGCTTCGATGCGCTTGTCGTATTCCGCCATCGTACGCGTCTTGTCGGAGAGGCTGTGCAGGTTGGCAATCATCGCCGCCTGCTGTGCCTCATCGTCGGTCGACGGCTGAGAGTTATCGCCCAGGCTATCCAGCGAGTTCGGAACGCCCTTGTCGAGGAGTTCGTGTGCCCGCGAGAGACCCTGAATCGTGCCGGCGGCGGCGCTTTGCGCCTGCAAAAGGCGCTGCTGGGTATCGCGGAGCCGTCGCCATTGGCGGAATTGCGACAGCAGATTGCTTTCGCCGGGCAGAGTGGAAGGCTTGGAGCCCAACGCAGGCTTCTGCCCATGCTGCAAAGTTTCGTGCTCCTCCAGTTCCTGCTTGATCTCGGCTTGCGGATCGCCGCCGGCGCGCTGCAAATCCTGTCTGGCATCGTCAAGCGCGTCCTGCAGGAGGGCGATGCGGGCCTGCGTGATCTCCAGCTGCCTTTTGGCGGCGTCGTTGGTATCGGAGCCGGCGAGTTTGCCCAGCCGGTCGGCCTCTTGCTGCCGGGCTTTCAGCCAGGACTCCAGCGAGTGGACACGGTCCTGAAGCCTCTTGATTGCCGGATCTTGTGACGCGGAGGCTTGCTGCGCTTCGCGGAGCGCGGAAGCGAAGGCGAGATCGACTTCCTGGTCGGCAATGTGAACCGCGCGGTCGGCTAGACGCTCCTCGTCGGTGGTGCTGGCCGCGAAGGCCAGGCTGTTCGCCGTCTGCAATGGGCTTTGGTCGACCAGCTTCGGCGGGGGCGCCTCTGCCGCGCGCTTGCTGCTGGTAAGCGGCCGCGGGTGTTCGGAGGAGCGTGTAAGCAGGAAGGCGGCCAGTGCCGCCAGCAACAGCACACCCAGGGCTGCAAGCAGCCATTTACGCTTGCCTCTAAACATGACGCGCTGCTTACTATAAATCACGCGTCGGGGAGAGGCAGTCTAGTCGAACTGCTTCTCCGCTTCGTCTTCTTCGGAGACGAAGTAGGCCTGCACGGCGGTGAGCAGCGATTTCCGGTCGAGTACCGGCGGCCGATTTTCAAAGCGCGCCGACCAGCGAATCTGGTTGACGATGTCGCGCGGATGGCATGCCCGCAGCGGCTCGTGGTACTTCTCGCGGATGAGTTGGATCAGGTCGTCGACCACGGCCGGTTCGCAGCGCATTCCGCATTCGTCGCACACCCGCGAAAAGATTTCGTGGAAGCGCCCCCGCGCCACCTCGCCCACCCGGATCTTGGTTTGAATGCGCCGCAGGAAGGCGGCGTCGCCCAGTACCGAGGGGTTCAGGTTGGTGGCGAAGACCACGAAGAGCTCGAAGGGAATCTCGATTTTTCTGCCCCCCGCCAGCGTCAGGAAATCGATGCCCCGGTCCAGCGGCACCACCCAGCGGTTCAGCAACTCCTCCGGACGCACCCGCTGCCGCCCGAAGTCGTCGATGATCAGAACGCCATTGTTCGCCTTCATCTGCACCGGAGCGGTGTAGAACTTCGAGCTGGGATTCAGTTGCAGCTCCAGCATGTCGATCGTCAGCTCGCCGCCGACCAGCACCGTGGGGCGATGACAGAGCGCCCAGCGGGCGTCGTGATCGTCCGGGAGCGGATCGTTAAACTTGGCGTGAGTGTGAGGATCGTAGACGGTGATGATTTGCCCGTCGGCCTGCACCGCGTGCGGTATCCAGACGCGATCGCTGGCCAACACGCGCGGCAGGGTGGTGGCGATCGCCGTCTTGCCGGTTCCCGTCGGGCCATAAAGGAAGATCGATGCGCCCGAATTGAGTGCCGTGCCCACCTTGTTGAGCGTCTGCTCTTCCAGCACCAGCGACGAGAAGGCGCGGCGAACGTCCTCGGCGTGCACGTTCAGGTCGCGAACACTCTGTTGGCGCACCACCTGGATGTAACTCTCCAGCGTGACCGGCGCCGCCCCGACGTAATGGCTCAGGGCCAGCAGCTCCAGCGCGCGCGACCTTCCGCGCGAAGTCAGCGCGATCTCGCGCGCATTGCCGCGCATGCCGGTCACCTCGCACAGCTGTTCGGCGCGCAGCCGCATGAACAGCTCATCGGCGACCCCGTATCTCAGGCGCATGGTGGCCGCCAGCTCGACCAGCGATGGCGGGGCAGTTACATAGATGGTCTTCAGCGCCAGATCTTCCAGCATTGCCCGCCGCACGCCGACCTGGTCAACGTTGGACGGCGCCGGTAAGAACGGCACTTGCGCCTGGGCTGCTACTGCCTGCGTTTGCGTCATTAGCACTCCTCATTGCAGAAGGCTCAAAGCATAATGTAGCCCTTGCAAATCCGCCAAACATAAAGTTGCGAAGAGACAAAACCACTGCGAGGTGGCCGCAGATGTTGACCTCCCCTCTCGGCCAGGATCTCCTCACCGGTCCCGCCCGATCAACCAGCCTAGTCCGGCCGCAGTGAATGTCAAGTTACGAAAGTGTTTGGTGGTGGGTCAGTTTGGAATTTGCAGCGGTGGAAGAGCCGGGCTTCAGTCCGGCGAAACCACGGGCTATCGAGGGCGGCTTTAGCCGCCGCGACCGGGGCTTAAGCGATGTTCCGTCGTCCTTTCGGCACGGCTGAAGCCGTGCTCTTCCACCGCTCAGATTTCAAACAGACCACTACCAAGTGCTTAGCCAAATCATGCCATCGCACCTTAATGTCCTGTGGCCGCTTGCCGGCTCCGGGACGGATTCGGAACAGAGTTGCCGGTCATGGGAGCGGCTTGTCGCCGTCGCCGGAGCCGCTCTGACGATCAGCCGCAACCGTGTTATAGTTGCGCCAGCCATGCTTAATTCGGTCCTTTGGTGGCTGCACGACCATGCTCTCCCCATGGAGGTGCTGCTGGTCGTAGCTAGCGGCTTGCTGGCGCTCTATGCCGATACCGTGCGGCACTTCGTTTCGCTGCCGCCGCAACGGCTGAGCACCTGGTTCCTGAAAGCGCGTCTGCTCTCAGTTAACTCCAAGCTCTTCAACCTTTGCGAATGCCATAACAACGCCTTTGCCACCGTGGTATATGTGGCGCGCGCCTTCGTGTTTGTCCTTGTCCTGATTGGGCTGTTTCTGGGCGGCATCTTTCTCGAGCTGGTTTCGGTCCGCTCGGCCAACCGCGCCGTCTCCGATCTGGGGCTTGACACCGCATATAGCCGCTTTCACGCCAACCTCGATATCTCGCTGGCCCTGGTCTTTGTTGTCGTCGTGTGCTGCCGGCTGCTTCTACTGGGCGAGTTCCTGTACCGGCTGCGCAATTTCAAAGGTTATGACCATTACCTGATGGAGCACGTAGCCGAGCTGGAAGACCGCCTGGTGGTCGCCGAGAATTCCGATCCCACCTCAGTAGCCGAATAGTTCGCAGCTTGTCCCGCGAGGTCGTCCTCCGACCGTGAGCGCGGATGGCGTTCCTGTGCGTGAGGCAGCCGTTCAGACCGTCGAAGATTCCACCTGCGCCATCGCGGAGACGGGTTGCCGCGGCAGCGTGAAATAGAACGTGGCGCCGTGATTGAGATCGCTCTCGGCGCGAATGGTTCCGGAGTGCGCCCGCACGACGTGTTTGGCGATTGCCAATCCCAGGCCCGTCCCGCCCGACTCCCGCGAACGCGCCTTGTCTACCCGGTAAAAGCGCTCAAACAGGCGCGGCAGGTGCTCGCTGGGGATTCCCGCGCCGAAGTCCCGCACGTAAAACTGAACGCCTTCTTCGGTCTCCCCTGCGCCCAGCAGAATCTTCCCGCCCTGATCACCGTACTTCAGAGCATTATCGACGAGGTTGGACAGCACCTGGTGAATGGCGTAGCGGTCCACCAACACGGCTGATGAGCTGGTGTTGATTACCGAAAGTTCGATTCCACGGCCGGCCGCCAGCTCCCGGAAGGTCTGGACCGCATCCTCCAGCAGCTCCTGCGGCATGGCGTACTGCAGATTGAACGCCTGCTCGCCCGACTCCACTCGCGCCAGCACCAGCAGGTCCTCGGTGAGCCGCCCCATGCGCATGGCATTCTTGCGAATAATCTCCAGGAACTCCCGCTGATGTCCCGCCAGGCTGTTGGTCTCCAGCAGGGTCTCGGCGTAGCCCTGGATCGAGGTTAGCGGCGTGCGCAGCTCGTGCGACACGTTGGCAATGAAGTCGCGGCGCGTCTTTTCCACGCGCTCGATCTCCGTCTGATCGTGCAGGACGGCGACCGCGCCTCCGCCCGGCATAGGGGCCGCAGTCACATCGAAGATGCGGCCGGAAGAAATCTTCGCTGCCCGCGCCACGGTCACGTCGCGGGCCTCGAGCGCGTGCTGCACGGATACCAGGATCTCCGGATCGCGCACCGACTGCACCAGCGGAGCTCCCAGGCGCACGCCGCCGGGCAGCAGGCGCTCCATGCGCTGATTGGCCCATAGCACGCGGCTGTCCGGCGAGACGGCGAGCACCGCTTCCTGCATCGAGTTCAGCAGCGTCTCCAAGGTCTGGCGGCTGTTCTCCAATGCGCGGAAGCCTTCTTCCAGCTTGCGCGCGGTCTTGTCGAGCGCCGTGGCAACGTGGGCAATCTCGTCGCTGGAGCTTTCCTGAATACGCGCCGAGAGGTCGCCGGCGGCAATGCGTTCTGCAAATTCGGTGATGCGCAACAGCCTGCGGCCGATCGATTGGGTAGCTATAAAGGCGAGGAGCAGCGCCAGCACCGCCGCGATCGCCGAGCTCTTGAACAGGTTGCGGCGAACCTCCAGGTTGGCCTCGCGAATAGCGGTCAGGCGCTCGGCCATGCGAACCGCTCCGCCGCGTACCGGCACGGCTACGTAGAGCAGCTCCGCGCCGATGGTCTTGCTCAACCGGGTTGAACTTGCTTCCCGCCCGCTGAGCGCCGCGGCAAACTCGGGCCGCGTCGCGTGGTTCTCCATCGTGCTCGGATTGGCCTCGGAGTCGGCCAGAACCTTGCCTTGCGAATCGATGACCGTGACTCGCGCGCCCGCTGCCTGCGCCGCCTGCTGCACGATTGTCGAAAGGCGCTCGGCAGGAGCTTCCTCGACGCGCGTCGCCAGCATCATCGCCTTCTGCTGGAGCGAAGTCTCGATCTGGTCGCGGAGCATGTTCTCCCAGGCGCGGCCGATCAGCAGACTGAGCGATATGGTGCAGGCCGCGATCACCACCAGCGCGGCGAGAAACAGTTTGAGGAAGATGCGGCTCTTCACAATTACTGCTCTTCCAGGCCCCCAGAAGGCGCTGTCCTGGCGATGGGGGACTTGGGAATCTCGAAGCGGTAGCCCGCCCCGCGCACCGTCTTCAAGTAGCGCGGTTCGTCGGCGTTCTCCTCGATTTTCTCACGGATGCGGCGCACGTAGACGTCCACCGAACGGGGCGTGACGTAGTGCGTGTCGCGCCAGACCGCGTCGAGCAGTTGGTCGCGGGTGAAGACGCGTCCGGGGTGCCGCGCCAGGTATTCCAGCAGGCGAAATTCGGTGGCCGTGGTTTGGGTGAGGTTGCCGCGCACCGTGAGGGTCATGCCGCCGCTGTCGATCTCAATATCGCCCGCCTTGACCACCGAGGGCGCCAGCGGCCGCTCGAAGCGGCGCAGCACGGCGCGCACCCGCGCCACCAGCTCGCGCGGGCTGAACGGCTTGGGAATATAGTCGTCGGCGCCCAGCTCCAGGCCGATCACGCGGTCCGATTCGCTGGTCTTGGCCGTCAGAAAAATCACCGGCGTCATGGCCAGCGACGAGGTCTGGCGGATGCGGCGGCACAGCTCCAGCCCATCGCTGCCGGGCAGCATGATGTCGAGCAGAAATAGCGCCGGGGCCTGCTTTTCCGCTTCGGCAATCACGCCGGCGGCGGCCGCAAAGCTGCGCACGGCGTAGCCGGCGGCCTCCAGGTGATGGCGCACCAGGCGGGAGATGTCGGTGTCATCCTCCACGGCGAAGATGGTTTGCTTCACGGCTGTATTGTAGCCGAGGGGGGCGGCGGAGCTGTCGTATGCGGGTATCACACCGACAGATTACATGCACCACTGTTACAGGATGATGAAAACCAAGTAACTGGTAAATGCCCGGCAGTCCGCCGCAAAGCCTGGGATACTCCTACAACGTGGTAGCTAAGCTATGGTATGCCACGTTGTAGGACACGATTTGCACTAACGGGAGATGAAGGTTGCCCAGGAACGCGACAGGTAATCCGTCATGGTCAACGAGAGAAGGATAAACAGCCAGAATACCGAGGCGACCGCCACAATCATGGTCATCTTTGAGCTCTCGCGCAGGTGCATGAAAAACAGCACGACCAGGCTCCCTTTGATGCTGGCGATCACCAGCGCTAGGACGATATTAAACGGCCCAAGATCGACAAAAGCGACCAGCACCGTGGTGAGCGTAAGCGCCATCAGTACGGCCCAGATCGCCACGTAAAGACTGGATGAGCTGATGTGTTCCGAGTGTTGCGGCTCTGCCATATCTGTCCTCGTTAACTGCCGTGCTGCTTGCTGATCAGGTAGAAGAGCGGAAAAAGATAAATCCAGACCAGGTCGACGAAGTGCCAGTACAACCCCACCGTGTCCACCGGATTGTAGTACTCAGGGCTGGTATGGCCGCGCAAAATCACCGTAATCAACCAGGTCACGAGACCGATGCCGATCACCATATGCAACGCGTGCAGGCCGGTCATGGCCCAATACAGCGAGAAGAAAATCTCGGTGTGCGCGGGATCGATGGCCGGGCCTTTCAGGGGCTCAAAGTGAAAATTCGGGCCGGGAAACTCATGGTCAACCCAGTGTCCGTGGTACTCCCAACCCTTGATTCCCAGGAACCCGAAGCCGAACACAATGGTGATGAGCAGGAGAATGACCGTCAGCCTGCGATTCCCGAGCTTGGAAGCGCGCACCGCCAGGACCATGGTCAGCGAGCTGCAAATCAGCACTGCGGTATTTACCGCCCCGGCCAGCAAGTCCATCCTCTGGCTGCCCTGCACAAACGCCTGGTAGTAGGAGGCGCGATACACCAGGTAGGCGCAGAACAATCCGCCAAAGAACATGACCTCGGTCAGCAGGAACGTCCACATGCCGAACGATGCGGTCTCCCGCTGCTGCTCCATGTCGGCGAAGTGGTGCTGCAGCGCGCGTTCCGCGATCTGGATATCGCTACTGGCCAACGGTGACCTCCTCTTGCGGCTGGTGCTCGTAGTCGTAAGCTTCCCAGGTGACGATCGGCGTCTCGTCGAAGTTGTGGGTGGGAGGCGGAGAAGGCGTCATCCACTCCAGACCTACAGCGTTCCAGGGATTCGGCGGCGCCTGCTCGCCGTAGCGCAGCGACCACAGGAAGTAAATCATGGGAAGCACGTAGCCCACCGCCAGGATGGAAGCGCCCGCCGACGACAGCACGTTCAGCACCTGGAACTCCGGAGGATAAGCGTGATAGCGGCGCGGCATGCCCATGTAGCCGAGGATGAACTGCGGGAAGAACGTGGTATTGAATCCCACAAATACCAGCAGCGCGGAGAGCTTGGCCCAAGCCTCGGGATACATGCGGCCGGTCATCTTCGGCCACCAGAAGTGCAGTCCGGCCATATAGGCCATCACCATGCCGCCCACCATCACGTAATGGAAGTGGGCGATTACGAAATAAGTGTCGTGGACGTGGACGTCCAGGCCCAGCGAAGCCAGGAAGATGCCGGTCAATCCGCCCACCGTGAACAGCCC
>Ga0070741_10005579_pt1 | contig 27756 bp, 23 predicted proteins | sample Coa_R1_4_FD_66440 | JGI IMG/M metagenome (GOLD analysis project Ga0070741, IMG submission 66440) | Surface soil microbial communities from Centralia Pennsylvania, which are recovering from an underground coalmine fire - Coalmine... | ecosystem: Environmental > Terrestrial > Soil > Unclassified ...
AGGCGCAGCAGCTGGCGCGCGTCGCCGGTGTCGTCGGGGAAGGCCACGCCGCCGATGCTGACGGTGACGCTCACCTCCACAGCCTCGGCGCCGAGGCGCAGGTCCATCTGCGACACCGCGCCGCGGATCTTCTCGGCGACCAGCCGCGCCTCCTCGCCGTTGGTGTTGGCCATCACCACGACGAACTCCTCGCCGCCGTAGCGCGCCGCCAGGTCGGAGCGCCGGACGGAGGCGCGCAGGGTGCGGGCGAAGCTGCGCAGCGCCTCGTCGCCTGCGTGGTGTCCGTGGGTGTCGTTGAGGGCCTTGAAACGGTCGAGGTCGAGCATCAGCACCGCCAGCGGGGAGCGCAGGCGCTCGGCCAGGGCGATCTGCTGGTCGAGGTAGTCGACCAGGAAGCGGTAGTTGTACAGGCCGGTCAGCTCGTCGGTGCTGGCCTGGCGCTGCACCACGGCGAGGATGCGGTAGCGCTCGAGGGCCAGCGCCGTCTGCTCCGCCACGGCGGAGACCAGCGCCAGGTCGGCGGCGTTGAACCCCAGCGCCTTGTCGGCGAGCGCGACGACGCCGAAGGAGTGCGCGGCGATGCGCAGCGGCGCGGCGCAGATCTCGCGCAGGCCCATCTCCGCCTCGGCGCTGCCGGGCAGCGCGACCGATTGCGCCGGCGCGGTGCCGTCGAGCTCCATCGCGCCTGCGATGGCACCGCCGCCGCTGAGCAGCCGGTCGGGATCCACCTCGCGCTCCAGCCCCGACCCGGTGACGAAGGCGTCGGCCATGTCGGAATGGGCGACGACGAAGACCGCGGCCTGTGCGTCGGTGGTCGCCCGGATCAGCTCGCAGACGCTCTGCAGCGAGGTCTGCAGCGGCTGCGCGGCGTTCAACTCCTGCGCAATCGCCGCGCGCGCCTCGGCGCCGGCCAGCGTCGAGCGCAGGGTGCGTCGCATCTGCTCGAAGGTGGTGGCCAGGCGTCCCAGCTCGTCGTCGCCGCCGGCGGGGATGGGCACGTCGAAGTCCTCGCGCGACAGACCGGCGACGGCGCGGTCGAGGCGCCGCAGCGGGCGCTGCAGGTCGCGCTGCACCATGCTGAAGACGACGAGCAGCGAGACCAGGATCATCGCCGCCGCGATGATCGCCACCGGCCCCACCACGGAGGAGAGGAAGCCGGAGCTGGGACCGACGAACGCCGTCACCAGCAGCGCGATCCCGCCACCCAGCTGCTCCGTCGCGGCGGCCACGCTCCGCCCGTTCACGGTGAGCAGCGCGGGGCTGGACGGCGACGCGCTGAGCGCCGGCATCAACGACGAGGGCAGCGCCTGCCCCTGGCGCACCGGCACGTCGGCGAGGGTGGTGTCGGCACTGACCTGCGTGTCGTGCAGCACCGCGAGCTGCGCGGCGTCGCTGCCGCTGCCCAGGTCGGCGGCGAGCTGCGTGACGAAGCTCCCGTCCATGGGGCGCGCGATGAACAGCGTCACCGCGGGCACGGAGGACGGCACGGTGACGAACTCGACGAGCCACGGCGTGCCACCCTGGTCGACGACCCAGCGCTCCCCGCGCGCGACGCCGCTCAGCAGCGCGATGCGCGTGGCGTCGCCGTCGGCGAGCGCGGTGCCCTGGCGCAGCACGGGGCTCGACCCGGCGATGGTCGCGCCCACCAGGTCGCTGCGCGCGGTGACCAGCGACTCGCGGCTCAGCACCTGCATCGTCGCCGCGGTGTCGCCGGCGCTCAGCGGCGCGGCCACCGCTCCCGCCACCCCGCCGGCGAAGGCGTGCAGCGACTCGCGCTCTGCGGCCACGAGGTTGGCGGCGACTCCCGCCTTGTTGGCGGCGCGGTCGAGGGCGACGGTGCGGGTCTCGCTGGAGGCGAGGTCGAGGGGGATGGCGGCGGTGGCCCCGGCGATGAGCACGCCGAGCACCGCCAGGATGATGGCGAAGCGGATGGAGAACGACGCCCGGCGCCGTACGGGCCGGACCTCGCTGCCCGGCATGGGGTCAGCGGCTCCTCCGCAGCAGGCGGAGGCCGAGCAGACCGGCGAGCGCCGCCATGGCGAGGATCACGACGAGCAGGGGCACCACACCCAGGCTGCCGGCTGCGGCGGACTGGATCCGGGGCGGCGTGGGCAGGCCCACGGGCGGGATCAGCACGAGCGGCGGCAGGCTCGCCGGCTGCTGGCCGCCGGCCGGGGGCGCCGCAGAACCGCCGCCACCTGAGGGCGCGGAGGGGCGCACGGCGGGCGCGGTGCGCACCGGTGGGGCGGTGGTGGTGGTCGCGACGGTGCCGCCGCCCGACGTCCTCCCCGACCCTGCGGTGTTGCCCTGCGGGGCGGGCGGGGCGCCCAGCGGCGTCAGGGAGATCGGCAGCGGCAGGGGCAGCGGACCCGCCGTGCTGAGCCGCGGCCCAAGGCCGGGAGAGAAGGTGGTGGTCGCCTGCGGCGCGGTCCCCGCCTGGTCCTCCTCGGCGCTCCTGGCGCTGGTGCCCGGGGTGTGGTCGTCGCCCTTGCCGCGGTCGTCGCGCGGCCCGTGGGAGACGGGCTCGACCGAGGTGCTGAGGTGCTCAGGGCCGCCGCCGCGGTGGCCGCCGGCCCCGCCGCCGCCGTGGGCCGCCACACCCGAGAAGCCGAGGGCGAGAGCGGCCACGCACGCCGCGACCAGGACCAGGGCGCGCGCACGGGGCGCCCGACCCACGGTGCCCAGCACGGCCACGATCTGGCTGCGCTGCCGGCCAAATCTGCGCTGCATCATCCTGCCCGGCGAACTCCTACCCGACCCCAACGCCCCTTCCTTCCTGGCCGCATGGTACGCCCCCTCCTCGCGGTCACCTCGTGACTACGCGGTGACAAAGCCGCGATCCCGTTGTCATGTCCCTTGCCGCCGCCACGGTGGCGTACTCTCGCTTTCCATGCCAGCCGTGGTGATCAGCTTCCTCGACGGCGAGGTGCTCTTCGCGGAGACGCCGGAGATCACCTTCGACCTGCCGGTTCTCGAGGCCCAGGTGGAGAACGTCGACGCCAACAGCGAGCGGGCGCTGATCCCGACCACGGCGGTCCGGCAGATCATCGTCGGCGACGTGGAGCCGGCGCCCCAGCGGTCGACGGTCGAGACCTGGGACAAGGCCGTCTTCCACTTCATCGACGGACAACTCCTGCACGCGTACATTGCGCCCGAGGCGAGACTGGGCCGCCACGGCGGCATCTGGCGGCTGGTGGAGCGGGGCAGCGACGAGGTGCACACGCTGGCCATCCCCTACACCGCGTTGAAGGCGGTGTTCCAGGTGCGCGTGTGGGACAGCCGCTCCGCCGGCGAGCGGGCCGCGCGCGACGCCGGCGTCTCGCCCCACCTCGACACCGTGGTCCGGGTCCTCGCCGAGCGCGAGATGCGGGCCCACGGCGGGCTCCGCCAGGACGAGGAGGCGCCACTGATCAGCCGCATGCGGCGGGCCGCCCGGCGCGCCGAGCAGGACGGGTGAGCCGGCCGGTCGAGGGCTCCGGAGCCCGTGGTACCGTGGGCCCGCACATGGCTGCCGACCAGGCGGAGGCCGTGGAGTCTCCCCCCGCACCGCCGCTCGCCTCACGGCTCCTCTCGTGGCGGACGCTGCTCTCCTTCCTCATCGCCGCGGCCATCGTGGGCGTCGCCATCAAGCAGGGCGGCATCAGCTGGAGCGACACCTGGGACCACATCCGCCACGCCGACCTGCGCCTCTACCTGCTCGCCCTGGTCGCCTTCGTCACCGCCATGGCGCTGCGCGCGGTGCGCTGGCACTGGCTGCTGCGCAACGCGGGCGAGGTCTGCGGCACCTTCTCCCTCTTCGAGATCATCTACGCCTCGTTCTTCGTGAACTGCGTGATCCCCGCCAAGATGGGCGACGTGTACCGCGCCTTCCTGGTGCGGCAGCGGGAGCACGTGGGCGCCAGCAAGGCGCTGGGCACGGTCATCGCCGAGCGCCTGCTCGACCTCGTGGTGCTGATGGGCCTGCTGCTCATCACCGGCGCCATCACCTTCCACAACCGCGTGCCCGGTGCACTGGTGCCGTACATCATCGCGGGCGGCCTGCTGGCGGCGTTCGGCATCAGCGTGGTGATGATGATGGCCACGGGCCACGGGTCGCGGCTGGTGCAGCGGCTGCCCGCACGCATCGCCCTGCGCTACGAGAACTTCCGTCACGGCGCGGTGCAGTCGCTGTCGCCCTGGCCCTTCGTCGCCCTGCTCACGGTGGCGGTGTGGTGCCTGGAGGGGACCCGCCTCGGCCTGGTGGTCGCGGCGCTCGACTTCACCTCGCTGATGCACCCCTCGCAGTTCCTCCTGGTGGCGCTGGTGGCCGCGCTGCTGACCACGGTGCCGTTCACCCCCGGCGGCCTCGGGCTGGTCGAGGCGGGGATGGTGGGCGTCCTGGCCACGGTCGCCGACGTGCCGCGCACCGCGGGTGCCTCGATCACCGTCCTCGACCGCTCCATCTCCTACGGGTCCACGCTGCTCATCGGGCTCGCCTTCTTCGCGGTGACGCACGTGCGGCAGCCGCGTGCGCCGCGCCTGGCGCGGGAGTCGAGTGCATGAAGGCTCTGGTCACCGGCGGTGCGGGCTTCATCGGCTCGCACCTCGTCGACGCCCTGCTGGCGGCGGGACACGACGTCTGCGCCGTCGACGACCTGTCCCGCGGACGGCGGTCGCAGGTGGCTCCCGAGGCGCGGCTGCACACCGTCGACGTGCGCAGCGCGGCCCTGCACGACGTGATGGGGTCGGAGCGGCCGGAGGTGGTGTTCCACCAGGCGGCGCAGATCGACGTGCGCCGCTCCATCGCCGAGCCGCTGCTCGACACCGAGATCAACGTGGTGGGGACGGTGAACGTCCTGCAGGCGTGCGTCTCGGCAGGGGTGCGGCGCGTCGTCTTCGCCTCCAGCGGCGGCGCCATCTACGGCGACACCTCCGTCATCCCGACGCCCGAGCACCAGACCGCGCTGCCGGCATCGCTCTACGGCGCTGCCAAGCTCTGCGGGGAGGCCTACGGCGGGGTGTACGCGTCGCTCTACGGCATCGAGTTCTGCGCGCTGCGCTACGCCAACGTGTACGGGCCGCGGCAGGACCCCCACGGCGAGGCGGGAGTTGTGGCCATCTTCGCCCGCAAGCTGCTGGGCGGGGAGACGCCGGTGATCAACGGCGCCGGCACGCAGACCCGCGACTACGTGTACGTGACCGACGTGGTCGCGGCCAACCTGGCGGCCGGCTCCGCAGACGCGGCGGCGATGGGCGCCTACAACGTCGGCACCGGTCGCGAGGTCGACGTCAACCAGCTCTTCACCATGCTCCGCGACGCCTGCGGCGCGACCGGCGACGCGCAGCACGGCCCCGGCAAGCCGGGCGAGCAGCGCCGCTCCTGCCTCGACGCCTCGCTGGCGGCGTCACGCCTCGGCTGGTCGCCGCAGGTGGGCCTGGAGGACGGGCTGCGGAGGACGGTGGAGTTCTTCCGCTCCGCCTCGTGAGCCGCTGATGGGTCAGGCCGCCACCATCCTGGTCGCCGTCATCCTCCTGGCCACGGTCACCGGCGTCGTGCTCATTGCGCGACTGGCTCGGCGGCGCGGCCGCCTTCCGTGAGCCGCCGCGCGGCGGCGACGCAGTCACCGGCGGCGGAGCGAAGCTCGGCGACGGCCCGCTGCACGCCCTGGTTGTCCCCGTGGTTGCCGGCTTCGAGCATGCGGCAGGCCCAGCCGAGGTCCTCGATGGCGACGCTGAGCAGCGAGCGTGCCGACTCGAGGACGTCGCGCTCGGCGCCGTCGACGTCGGGCTCCAGCCGGCCGAGCTGCTCCTGGTAGCCGGTCAGCTTCTTGCGCGCGGCGTTGGCCGCCTCGACCTCCTGCGCGGTGCCCAGCGCGTCACCGATCTCGGTGGCGCGGGACGCGGTGAACTCGCCAATCCTGGCCAGAACAGTGCGGTAGTCCTCGGGGGTCACCGCCGTGCCCCCGCCCAGCGCGCGAAAGCTCAGGTACAGCACGGCGATCACCACCAGGACGACGATGACGTAGGTGATCATCGGGCGGCGCCCGCAGTGCCTACTTGTAGCGGAAGGTGATGCGCCCGCGGGTGAGGTCGTAGGGGCTCAGCTCGACGCGCACCTTGTCGCCGATGAGGATGCGGATGTAGAACTTGCGCATCTTCCCCGAGGTGTAGGCGAGCACCTCCTGCCCCGTCTGCAGCTTCACCTTGAACATCGCGTTGGGGAGCGGCTCGACGACGGTGGCGTCCATCTCGATCGTCTCCTCCTTGACCTCCTCGACGGCCGCGTTGCTCGCGGGACCTCCGTCGCGGCGGCGTGCCGGTCCGCGGCGACGCGCGCCTCCGGGCCGGGGTGGACGACGAGCCAAGCTTCTCGATGCTCCTGGGGACTGCAAATAGGGCGGCACGCCACCACAGTCTCGTGGGTGTGCGCCGTTGGGCAGGGTAGCATGGCACCCCGATGGCGCAGCGGAAGAGCCCGGGGGCGGCGCCCGCCGCCGGGGAGGAGCGCGTCGGCCCCTACCAGCTCGAGGAGCTGCTCCGCCGCGACCGCGCCGGCGAGGTGTGGGCGGCGCAGGGTCCGCAGGGGCCGGTGCGGGTTCGCATCGTCGACGCCGGCGACCGGGCCGAGCGCGTCACCACGGTTCTCGACACCCTGGCCGGCGTGTCCCACCCCGCTGTGGCGCCGGTCCTCGACCAGCTCGTCGCCCCCGACGGTCGGGTCGCGGTGGTCACCCCCGCCGACACCTGGACCCTGGCCGACCGCCGCCGGGCGTTCCGCCTCGACGCCGCCACCACCGGGCCGCTCGCCTGCGCGCTCCTCGACGGGCTGGCCGCCCTCCACGCCGCCGGCCTGGCGCACGGGGCGGTCACGCCCGCGGCGGTGGGCATCGACGCCGAGGGAGCCCCGCGATGGGAGGACGCCGGCCTGGCGACCGCGACAGGCGCGTCGCGGATGGCCCCGGCACTCCGCCGCGCTGCCGACGTCGCCGACTGCGCCGCCATGCTCCGCGACCTGGGCCGCCTGCCGCCCGAGCTCGAGGCGGTGGTCGACCCCGTGGCCAGCGGGGTGCCCGGAGCCCTCGATGCGGCCGCTCCGCTGGCGGCGGCCTGGCGCGAGGCGCTCGCCGGCCTGGAGATGCCCGTGCCGCCGCCGGGCGTGCGCACCCGGGTTCCCGGGCTGCTGCAGCGGGAGAAACCCCCCGGCCGCTCCGGGCGCCTGCTGCGGCGCCGCACCATGCCGGGATGGACCCGGCCCGCGGCGGTGGCCCTCCTCTTCCTCGCCGCCCTGGGCGTGGCTCCGGCCGCGGCACTGACCGCGGGCGGCGCGCCCGTGGTCGACCGCGTCGACGACTACGCCCCGCTGCGCAAGGGGATGCAGCTCGTGTACCACCTGCAGGGCGGCGGCCTCGACGCCACGGTGACGCTGCGGGTGAGCGACGTGCGCACCGTCGCCGGGGAGCTGACCGCGTCGCTGGAGTCGCAGTCCTCACTGCAGTCGTCGAACGCGACCCTCCCGCTGGGGCTTGGCGGGTCGACCATCCGCGTCCAGTCGGGCAGCCTGGTGCGCACCGCCTCGGGCGGCGCGGTGCGCGACCTGGTGCTGCCGCTGGCGCCGGGCACCACCTGGCGCGACCACCGCACCGGCGTCATCTCGGTGCAGACCGTCGACGAGCAGCGCACCGTGCTGGGCCCGGTGTCGCTGTCGGTTGCAGCCGGGCGCTGGGACCGCTGCGTGGCGGTGGCGCTGAGCTCGACCACCCACCTGGTCGGCGCCCAGCCCTTCACCGGGACGGGGACGCTGTGGTTCTGCCCCGGCGTGGGACTGGCCCGCGCCCACCTGGTGGCGGGGGACCAACCGCTCGACATCGAGCTGCAATCGGTGCACTGAGGCGCGACCGCGCCGCCGGGGCGCGAAGGAGGTCACGGCTAGAATCGACCGATGGCGCCTCCCCACCCGTCGGCCGAAGGTTCCGCGTACCTCGACGCGCTGTCCCGGCGCGTGCTCGTCTTCGACGGCGCCATGGGCACCAGCCTGCAGTCCTGCGACCTCACGCCGGAGAGCTTCGGGGGCCCGCAGCTGGAGGGGTGGATCGACGGGCTGACCCTCTTCAGCCCCGACGTCGTGCGCGGCATCCACCGCTCCTTCCTCGAGGTCGGCTGCGACGTCGTCGAGACCAACAGCTTCCAGGCCACACCGCTGCGCCTCGCCGAGTGGCACAACGCCGAGCGCGCCCACGAGCTGAACGCGCAGGCCGCGCAGCTGGCGCGCGAGGTGTGCGGCGAGTTCGCCACGCCGGACCGTCCGCGATTCGTCGCCGGCTCGATGGGGCCGAGCGGCTTCCTGCCCTCCTCCGACGACCCCTCGCTGGGCAACGTGTCCTTCCGCGAGCTGGTCGAGGCCTTCCAGGTGCAGGCGCGCGGGCTGGTCGAGGGCGGCGCCGACCTGCTCATCGTCGAGACGCAGCAGGACATCCTGGAGACGCGCGCCGCCATCTTCGGCGCCCGGGCCGCGTTCAGCGACCTCGGCCGCGCTGTGCCCATCCAGGCGCAGGTGTCGCTGGACACGTCGGGACGCATGCTGCTCGGCACCGACGTCGGCGCCGTGCTCACCATCCTGGAGGCGCTCCGCGTCGACGTCGTCGGGCTCAACTGCTCGACGGGTCCCGAGCACATGCGCGAGCCGATCCGCTGGCTCTGCGAGCACTCGCGGCTGCCGGTGTCCTGCATCCCCAACGCGGGGCTGCCGCGCAACGTCGGCGGCAACGCCGTCTACAACCTGGCCCCGGCGCCGATGGCGGAGGAGCTGAGCGGCTTCGTGCGCGAGTTCGGCGTCAACGTCGTGGGCGGCTGCTGCGGGACGACGCCGGAGCACCTGCGCGAGCTGGTGGCGCGGGTGTCGGGTCTCTCCCCGCGGGAGCGGGACGATGTCGACGACGCGCCACGCATCGCCAGCGCCACGCGCAGCGTCACCGTCCGCCAGGAGCCGGCGCCGCTGCTGATCGGCGAGCGCGTCAACGCGCAGGGCTCGCGACGCATGAAGCGCCTGCTGCTCGCCGACGACTACGACGGCATCCTGGAGATCGCCCGCGACCAGGTCGAGAGCGGCGCCCACGCCCTGGACGTGCAGGTCGCCCTGACCGAGCGCACCGACGAGGCCGAGCAGATGCGCCGCCTGGTCAAGAAGCTGCAGATGGCGGTGGAGACGCCGCTCGTCATCGACACCACCGAGGCGGACGTCGTCCGCGCCGCGCTGGAGACGTACCCGGGCCGCTGCGTGGTCAACTCCATCAACCTCGAGGACGGGCGGACTCGCGCGGACGCCTTCCTGCCCATGATCCGCGACCACGGCGCCGCGGTCATCGCACTGACCATCGACCGCAGCGACGACGTCGGCGGCATGGCCAAGACGCGCCACACCAAGCTGCTCGCGGCGCAGCGCATCCACGACATCGCGGTCGGCGAGTACGGGTTGCACCCCTCGCAGCTGCTCTTCGACACCCTGACCTTCACCCTGGCGACCGGCCAGGAGGAGTACCTCGACTCGGCGGTGGAGACCATCGAGGGCATCCGGCTGATCAAGCAGTCGCTGCCCGGCGTGTACACCACGCTGGGCCTGTCGAACGTCTCCTTCGGCTTCGCCCCGGCGGCGCGGCCTGTGCTCAACAGCGTGTTCCTGTGGCACTGCATCCAGGCGGGGCTGGACACGGTGATCATCAACCCGGCGCACGTCACGCCCTACTTCGACATCGAGCCGGAGCAGCGGGAGCTGGCCGAGGACCTCATCTTCAACCGCCGGGCCGACGCGCTGCCGCGCTTCATCGCCTGGTTCGAGGAGAACGCGGGAGAGACGGAGCAGGACGCGGGCAGGGCGGACCCGTTCGAGGGCATGGCCCCGCCCGAGCGCATCCACCAGCAGATCCTGCACCGCCGCAAGGACGGCATCGAGGAGCAGATCGACCTGGCCCTGCAGTCACGCGGTCCTGTGGAGGTGCTCAACGACATCCTCCTGCCCGCGATGAAGGACGTCGGGGACCGCTTCGGCGCGGGCGAGCTGATCCTCCCCTTCGTGCTGCAGAGCGCCGAGGTGATGAAGCGCGCCGTGGCCCACCTGGAGCAGTTCCTGGAGAAGAAGGAGGGCTACACCAAGGGGCGGGTGGTCCTGGCCACCGTCTTCGGCGACGTGCACGACATCGGCAAGAACCTGGTCAACACCATCCTCACCAACAACGGCTACACGGTGCACGACCTGGGCAAGCAGGTGCCGCTCAACACCATCGTCGACAGGGCGGTCGAGGTGAAGGCGGACGCCATCGCGCTGTCGGCGCTGCTGGTGTCGACGTCGAAGCAGATGCCCGCCTGCGTCCGCGAGCTGGACGCGCGCGGGTTGCCCTTCCCCGTGCTGGTGGGCGGTGCGGCCATCAACCGCGGCTTCGGTCGACGCATCCTCTACCTGGACGACACGCGGGTGCACGAGCCCGGCGTCTTCTACTGCAAGGACGCCTTCGAGGGGCTGGAGGTGATGGACCAGCTCGTCGATCCCGCCCAGCGTCCGCAGCTGGTGGCGCGCATCGTCGCCGAGGCGGCCGCGCAGCGGGCTCAGGACGCCGACAAGGCCGAGCGTCGCGCTGCCACGGCGCCGTCGAGCAACGGCATCAAGCCGGCGCGGAGCGAGACGCGCACGGACACCCCCATCCCCGTTCCACCCTTCTGGGGACATCGCGTCCTGCGCGGCATCGCCCCCCGCGACGTCTACCCGTTCATCGACCGCAACTCCCTCTACAAGATGAGCTGGCAGTTCCGCGGCATCCGTGACGAGCAGCGCTGGGAGCAGCTGCTGCGCGAGGAGCTGGAGCCGCGGCTGGCGCGCTGCATGGAGGAGGCGGAGAGCGAGGGGTACCTCGACATCCAGTCGCTCTACGGCTACTGGCCCGCCTGGGCCGAGGGCGACGACGTGGTGATCCTCGACCCCGGCGACCGGGCGACGGAGATCGGGCGCTTCCGCTTCCCCAGGCAGTCGGAGCAGAACCGGCTCTGCCTCGCCGACTACGTGCGTCCGCGCGACACCCTCGGCGACGGTGAGCGCGACGTGGTGCCGCTGCAGATCGTCACCGTGGGGCCGCAGGCGTCCGAGAAGTCGAACGCGCTGCAGGTCTCGGGCGACTACGACGACATGCTCCGCGTCCACGGGTTCTCGACACAGATGGCAGAAGCAACCGCCGAATACGTCCACCACCTCATCCGCGGCGAGCTCTCGCTGGCAGCCGAGCAGGGACGCCGCTACTCGTGGGGGTACCCCGCCTGTCCCGACCTGGAGGACCACCGCGTGCTCTTCGGCATCCTGCCCGCCGGGGAGATCGGGGTGTCGCTCACCGAGGGCTTCCAGCTGGTGCCCGAGCAGTCGACGGCGGCGATCGTCATGCACCACCCGCAGGCACGCTACTTCGCGGTCTACACCGCGGGGTCGGCCCTCGACGACGCCGAGCTGGTGGGGCGCGGCACGCCCGAGCCGGTGCGCTGACCACCGCGGTGCAGGTCTACGTCAGCATCGACCTGGAGGGCGTGGCCGGCATCGTGGCCCGCGAGCAGGTGATCGCCGGCCCGACCGACGCCTACCGCCAGGCGCGCCGGCTGATGACCGAGGAGGCCAACGCCGCCGTGCGCGGCGCCGTCGCCGAGGGCGCCACGCGCATCGTCGTGAACGACTCGCACGGGCGGATGCTGAACCTCGACCCCGAGCTGCTCGACCCGCGCGCCGAATGCTCGATCGGCTTCCCCAAGCCCTTCTACATGATGGCCGGCATCGGGCCGCAGTTCGACGCGGCGCTGTTCGTCGGCTACCACGGCGGCGCGGGCTCGGCGCCGGCGATCCTCGACCACACCTACTCCTCGCGCACCTTCCGCGCGGTGCGCCTCAACGGCGTGCGGCAGACGGAGACCACCCTGAACGCCGCGCTGGCCGGGCATCACGGCGTTCCCGTGGCCCTGGTCTGCGGTGACGAGGCGACCTGCGCCGAGGCGCGCACGTCGCTCGGGCCCGACCTGCCCACCGTCTCCACCAAGGCGGCCTTCGGCAGCGAATCCGCCTTCTCGCTGCACCCGACGGTTGCGCGCGAGCGCATCACCGCGGCTGCGCGCGACGGGCTGCAGCGCGTCGCCGCGGGGCATCTGCAGCCGTACGTGATCCACCCGCCGTACGTGCTGGAGTGCGACATCCACACCACGCTGGCGGCGGACTACGCCTCCACCATCCCGGAGGTGGAGCGGCCGGCGGGACGGACCCTGCGGTTCACCCACGATGACTTCCCGACCGTGTTCCGGGCGCTGCTGACGATGGCGATGCTGGGCGGGCTGGCGGAGCGCTAGCCGCGGTCCAGGCGCGCCCGACGGGGAGACTCCCGCGCCGGGGGACGCTAGTCCGTGTAGCGGGAGATCTGGCGGTCCTCGTCGCCGCGCTGGGCCTGGTAGAGGGCGCAGGACTCGGGCTCGGTGATGCAGGGGGGCATGGGGTTGCGGCCGGTGAACTTGTGGGTGCGCCGGTCGACGTGGCAGTCCGCCTTGTAGCGGATCAGCATCCCGAAGGGGCCGGCCGACTCGCGGAGGATCTGCTCCAGGTAGGGGCAGCGGCGGCGGGGACCGGTGTACGCGCGCTGGGGATGGTCCGCGTCTCGTGGACGGCGGCGCGGGGGCGGCGGTGGCTCAGCCCGCACGGCGGAGGGTCAGGCGTCGAGCATCGCCTGGATGCGCGCCGCGAGCTCCTTGATCTTGAAGGGCTTGCCCAGGGTCTCCACGTTGCCGTAGGCCTCGAGCTTGGGGGCCGTGGTCGGGTTGACCAGGGCGCTGACCACCAGGACCTTGGGCTCGCTGCCGTTCTCGGCGCGGATCCGCTCCAGGACCTGGGAGCCGCTCAGCTCGCCGGGAAGCATGAGGTCGAGGAGGACCAGGTCGGGCTGGAACTCGCTGAAGAGCGCCAGGCCCTCGTCGCCGGACTTCGCCACCTTCACCTCGTACCCCTCCATCGTGCACAGGAGGGACTCGATGTCGGCGAGGGCGTAGTAGTCCTCGATGATCAGGACCTTCTTCATGGCGGTTCCGGTGCTCATCTCAACTTCGCAGCGTGAATATCCGGCTGAGGCGCGGTGAGCATAGCACGGGGCCTGTTCACCCTCCGGCCGCCTGCGACACTCCCGTGACGCCGTCTTCAGCGACGGAGTCCGGCCGTGTCAGGGACGGCGGCAAACGCGGCGATCGGGCCGCCTAGGCGACGCGCTCGATGATCGTGGCCGTCCCCAGGCCGCCGCCGCAGCACATCGTCTCCAGCCCGACCTGGCGGTTGGACCGCTCCAGCTCGTGGAGCAGGGTGGTCATCAGCCGGGCGCCGCTGGCCCCGAGCGGGTGGCCGAGGGCGATGGCGCCGCCGTTGACGTTGACCCGGTCCATGTCGGGGTGGTGCTCGCGGGCCCAGGCGAGGGGGACGGGGGCGAAGGCCTCGTTGACCTCGAAGAGGTCGATGTCGCCGAGCTGCATGCCCGCCTTGGCCAGCACCTTGGTGGTGGCGGGGATGGGCCCCTTGAGCATGGTCACCGGGTCGACACCCACCACCGCCTGGGCCCGGATGCGGGCGCGCGGGGTGAGCCCCAGCTCCGCCGCCTTCTCCCGCGACATCAGCAGGATGGCCGAGGCGCCGTCGGTGATCTGGGAGGAGTTGCCGGCGTGGAGGATGCCGTCCGGCTTGAAGGACGGCTGCAGCCCGGCCAGGGTGTCGGGCGTCGTCGAGGGGCGGATGCCCTGGTCCTGCGAGACCACCCGCGAATCGCCGTTGTCGCCGACGACGTAGGGCGCGATCTCCCGGTCGAAGCGGCCCTCCGCCTGCGCCCGCGCGGCGCGGCGGTGCGACTCGGTGGCGAACTCGTCGGCCTCCTGGCGGGAGATGCCGTACTCCTCGGCGATCATCTCGCAGGCCAGCCCCTGGTTGACCAGGTTGTACATCTCCATCAGCTCGGGCGGGAACGGCGTGCCAGGACCCTGGAGGACGGTGCTGCCCATGGGCACGCGGCTCATCGACTCCACGCCCGCCGCGATGGTGATGTCGCAGACGCCCGACTGGATGAGGTTGGCGGCGAAGTGCACCGCCTGCTGCGACGAGCCGCACTGGCGGTCGATGGTGGTGGCGGGCACCTCGATGGGGAAGCCGGCCAGCAGCACCGCCTGGCGCGCCACGTTGATCGCCTGCTCACCCGTCTGCATCACGCAGCCGAAGACGACGTCCTCGACCAGGGCGGGATCGACCTTGGCCCGGCTCACCACCTCGCGCAGAACGTGGGCACCGAGCTTGACGGGATGGACGTCCTTGAGGTCGCCATTCTTCTGGTTGCCGCGGCCCAACGGGGTGCGCACGGCCTCGACGATCACGACGTCTGTCATCGAACTCTTCTCTCCCTGGGTCGAACCTGGACGGAGGATAGCAGCGGCACCCTCGCGGACGCGCTGCGCCGCCGTACGCCTGTTTGCGAGCTATCGGCGGGCGACGACGGCGAGGGTGATCGTCTGCGCCGGCGGCTGGTAGACCTGGAAGGTCCCGGTCCCGACGGTGGCCCGCTCGACGTCGACCACGGTGGCGCCTGCGGGCAGCGAATCCGAGGGCGCCAGCACCATCAGGTCGCCAGGACGCGCGTCCTGCGCCACCGCGTCGGCGGGCTCGGCGCGCATGTGCAGCACCTCCATCCCTTCGCGCACGAACGCGTTGGGATCGGGACGCAGGGAGAAGAGCGCCTGGATGTAGGGCACGTCGAGGCTCGTGGAGAGCAGCACCTCGTGGCCGCCGGCCATCCGCGCGGCGAGCTGGATCGCCGCCCCCTCCCCGCTGTCGAATGCGGTCAGGGCGCGCCCCGGGTACTGCACGTAGAGGTCGTAGAAGTATCCGCCGGCTTCGACACAAACGGCGGCGGCCAGGGCGAGGGCGACCGCCCGTCGCGTGGAGAGGAGGCCGGCCAGCGCCTGCCAGCCGTAGACGCTGAAGGCGAGCAGGAAGGGAAGCATCAGGGCGGCGCGCAGCGAGTGCGGAGTGCTCTCGGCGGTGAGCGCCGCGGGCACCGGGGCGAGCAGCATCCCCAGCACCAGCACGCGGCAGAAGGGGTCGGCCTTGAAGCGGCGCACGCAGATCGCCATGCCCAGCACGATGGCGGGCAGCGAGACCACCAGCAGCTCCCCGCCGAAGCCGGTGTTGTGGCGGATGTTGGGGTCGCCGTGGGTGACCAGGAAGGGGAAGCCCCAGTAGGTCAGGTAGTTGGTGACGAAGCGGTTGACCAGGACCGCCAGGCCGGGGTTGTCGAAGCCGATGCCGACGACGTCGTAGCGCGCCGTCAGCGCCCCGGGCGTGCGCACCGCGTAGACCAGCAGCACCAGGTACGCGACGAGCAACGGCGGGATCGCCCACAGCCACTGCCGCAGCCGCGGCACCCCGGGCAGCAGGAACGCGACGCAGAGCACCGCCACCATCGCCGCCCCGAAGGCGCGCTCGGTGGTGTAGCCGTACACCGACAGCGCGAGCATCACGCCCGACCACGTGGACCAGCGCCGCGAGTCGCGCTCGATCGCGCGCGCCAGGAACCACAGCGCCATCGCGATCAGCGCCACGCCGGAGATCACCTCGAAGCCGAGCCTGCTCTCCTGCGACAGCCAGGGCGTGAACCCGGCGGTGAGCAGCGCCAGCATGGCGACCAGCCGCGAGCGCGTGACCTGCCAGGCCAGCATGGCGACGGCGGCGCAGGTGGCCAGGCCGAAGAGCGCGGCGGGCAGGCGCACCACGTACGGCGTCAGGGGCAGCACCCAGGTGAAGGGCGCCAGCGCGTAGATGTAGACGGGGTTCTTGTACTCCCCGAACGCCTCGAAGAAGAGCGGCAGGTGCGCGCCGTGCTCGTCGACGCCGTAGTGCGCCACCGCCCAGGCGTTGTAGCCGATCGACGCCTCGTCGTTGTAGAGACCGGGCGGCGAGGAGTCGAGCGCGAGCAGATGCAGCAGCAGGAGCAGCAGCGAGGCGGCGGCGAAGGCGACGGCCCAGGGATGCTCGCGCACGCGCCTCATCGCGGGCAACTCTACGACACCCCGGCCAGAGCCGCACGCCGCAGGGGGCTTGCGGCCGGCGGGGCGGCGCGCTAGCGTTCGCAGCCTCCCGGAATCGACGGCCAGGGGCAATGGGCAGGCCCCGCAGTCCGCGGGCCCCTGGCATACGGAGGACTGACAGTGGCCGACCATCCCAACGCCGACCTGTTCCGTCGCGGCTACACCGCCTTCCAGAACGGCGACCTCGACACCGTGCGCGCGCTGTTCTCGCCCGACATCGTGTGGCACACGCCGGGGCGCAGCCACCTCGCCGGCGATGCCCGCGGCGTCGACGAGACGATCGCGCTGTTCATGCGGCAGTTCGAGGAGACGGGCGGCACCTTCCGCGTCGAGGTGCACGACATCCTCGCCAACGACGAGCATGCGGTGGTGCTGGGGTCGTTCTCCGGGGAGAAGGGCGGCAGGAAGTTCAGCGACAACTACACCCACGTGGTCCACATCAAGGACGGCAAGCTCACCGAGTCGTGGATCATGGGCAACGACCAGTACGGCGTCGACGAGTTCTGGGGCTGACCTGTCCGGCGCCGGACGCGCCGCTATGAGCTGAAGTGGAAGTGCCCGAGGTGGAGCCACGGCGCCAGCGTCGCCATGCCCTCGTCGGGCACTTCCAGTGAGCGCTCACGGGAGATGCCGCGGACGTCGGCGAGGGAGTCGACGATGCTCTGGGTGAAGCGCAGGTCGCGCACCGGCGCGGAGATCCGCCCGTTTTCGATGAGGAAGGTCCCCTCGCGGGTCATGCCGGTGATGATGGTGCGCAGCGCGTGCACCTCGCGCACGTACCAGAAGCGCGTCACGTAGAGGCCGCGCCTCACCGCGGCGATCAGCTCGTCCCGCCCGCGGTCGCCGCCGTCCATGACGACGTGCATCGGCAGTGGCCCGTCGACGTTGGGCAGCGGCAGCGCGTGTCCCGTCGAGGCCGTCCCGTCGACGATGGCGGTGGGCGTGTCGTAGGCGACGTCGCGACAGACACCGGCGTCGACGAAGGTCACCGGCCGTGCGGTGACGCCCTCCCAGTCGAAGGGGAAGGGCAGCCCGTTGGCGTCGTGCGCATCGTCGCGGATGGTGACGCTCTCGCTCATGAGGCGTTCGCCCGGACGCATGAAGCTGCGACCCTCCTGCTTGCTGAGCGCGCCGAAGCTGGTCCAGGCCAGGTGGTCGAGCATCTCGGCGACGGCGTACGGCGCCAGCACCACCTCGTAGTCGCCCGGGTCGACGCCGCGCGGGGCCTGGTTGCGCACCGTCGTCTCGACGACCTCGGCGGCCAGCGCCTCGACGTCGACGTCGCCGACGTCCGCGGCGGCGCGGTCGGCATAGCCGGCGCCGTCGTCGCCGCGCATCACGGCGGTGAGCCGGGCCAGGCTGCTGCGCGCATGCTGGCGCACGCCCCGTGTGTTGACGACCGACACCTGGCGCGCCGCCGTCTCCATCGCCCCGAAGGCCTGCAGGCCGCGCGCAGCGGCGGCGCCTGCCACGACGGCCACGGCGTCGGCGCGCTGCTCCGGCGTGCACTGCGCGGTGGCCACGCTCCAGGCGGCGGGACCCCCCTGTCGCTCCTGCGCCTGCCCAGGGGACGGAAGCGGCGGCAGATCCTCGCGCACCGGCGCCATGCGCCTCGCCTCCTCGGCCGCCGCGACGAGCCGGGCCGCGGCGTCACCGCCCATCTCGCCGCGCACCGCCGCGACGCCGACGCGCCCGTCGCGCATCAGCCGCAGGCGCAGCTGCGTGCCCGTCTCGGCGACGTTCTGGTGGATGGCGTTCAGCGCGTAGCGGGTCAGCGAGGAGTCGACGTCCTCGACGATCACCTCCGCGTCGGCCCCGTCGGGAGCGCGCGCCAGCACGGCGTCGGCGAGCCGCAGGCAGTCCTCGCGGTCGCGCAGCCCCACGCCGCCTACGCGGCCTCGACGCGCACGTTGCGGAAGCGGCAGGGCGCCGCGCCGTGGCCGACGTGCATCGACTGTCCTGGCTCGCCCTTGCCGCAGTTGACCACGCCCCACATCCGCCACTCGGCGGGCCCCGCGACGGCGTCGCAGGAGCGCCAGAACTCCGGGGTGATCCCGCTGTAGATGGCGTTGCGCACCAGGCGGGTGCGCCGGCCGTCCTCGATCAGCCACCCGTTCTGGCAGCCGAACTGGAAGTTGAGCCGGCGGTCGTCGATGCTCCAGGAGCGGTTGGTCTCCAGGAACACGCCGCGCTCGGTGCCCGCGATCATCTCCTCCAACGACGACTCACCGGGCTCCAGGTTGACGTTGGTCATGCGGATCAGCGGGATGCGCGACCAGCCGTCGGCACGCATGGCTCCGCTCGACTCCCAGCCGAACTCCGCCGCGGTCTCGCGCGACGACATGTAGCCCGAGAAGAGGCCGCGGTCGACGAGCACGGTGCGCTGCGCGGCGACGCCCTCGTCGTCCCAGCCGAAGGTGCCGAGCCCCTGCTCGCGCGTGGCGTCGGCGGTGATGGTCACCTGCTCGCTGCCGTAGCGGAAGGAGCCGAGCATGTCGGGGGTGAGGAAGCTGGTGCCTGCGTAGGCCGCCTCGGCGCCGAGCGCGCGGTCGAGCTCGGTGGGGTGGCCGCACGACTCGTGCACCTGCAGCGCCGCCTGCGAGCCGTCGAGGATCACCGTCATCAACCCGGACGGGCAGACGTCGGCGGTGAGCAGGGCGGCGGCCTCGGCGGCGATGCGCTCGGCGTTCTCGTCGAGCTCCGTCGCCTCGATCGCCTCCCAGCCGGCGCACAGCTGGTGGCGGCCGAAGCTGTTGGGGAAGCTGCGCGTCTGGACCTCGTCGGCGCTGGTGGCGGTGGCGTCGAAGCCGCCGCCGGACTCGACGAAGGTCTGGTCGATGCGCGCCCCCTCGCTGCTGGCGAAGAAGCGGCGCTCGCGGACGAACTCCAGCGACGACTCGCGCACGGTGACATGCGGGACGCGGGCCATCTGCGCGTCGGTGCGCAGCAGCAGGTCGACCTTCCGCTCCAGCGGCACGGCGAAGGGGTCCTGCTGCACCGGGGTGGCGTACTCGCCCACGACGGGCCGCAGCGGAGCCAGCGACACCGGCTTGCCATGGACACGAGCGCTCGCTCGGGCGATGCGCAGGGCGCGGTCGACGGCGGCGTCGACGGACGCGGCGTCGACCTGGCCCGCGGCGGCGAAACCCCAGGCGCCGTCGACGAGAAGACGGATGCCGAGTCCCTCGTCCTCGCTGCTGGCGACGCGCACCACGGCGCCGTTCTTCACCACCACGGTCTGCACCGTGCGCTGCACCACCCGGCAGTCGGCGTACGACGCTCGACCGGCCACGGCGGTGTCGAGAGCACGCTCGGCGATGTCGCGCAACGTCGGACCTCCGGGGATGGCGCCGGCTGCGGCGGTTGGTGCTGCCCGCGGGAATCCTACGCCGGGTCGTCCTCGGATTGCGACCGGCTTGCGGTCAAAGGTGCAATCGCATCAGCCCAGCGAGCATGGCGGCGCCGCGCGAAGTCGAGGCGCACGACGCCGAAGAGCATCCCGCGCATGGCGGGACGCGTGCTGGGGAAGAGCAGCGCCACCGCGATGTGCCCGAAGACGAGTGGCGCGACCAGGAACATGAGCCAGAGGTGCCACCGGTCCGCCGACGCGGCCAGGCTCGGCGGCAGATGCTCGCCCATCCACATCACCGCTCCGGTGACGACGAAGCCGACCAGTGCCGCGCCGGTGAGGACGGTGTTGAGCTTCTGGCCGGCGTTGAAGCGCCCCTGCGGCGGCAGCGGCCGGCGGCGCCAGCGCCGCGGGACGGCGACGCGCTGCAGCCAGGCCCAGTCCTCGCGGGTGAACATCTCCACCTCGTGCCACAGGGCGTTGAGCGGGCCCCCCTTGCCCAGGGAGGGGATGAACACCACGAGGAAGATCACCGCCGCGTCGAGGTGGACGGTGCGCACCGCGTCGCGGTGGTCGATGACGGGATTGGCGCTGGGCGGAAGCCAGAGGCCGAGGCCGCTCAGCAGCAGCGCGAAGAAGGTGCCGGCGATGACCCAGTGGACCAGGCGGTCGGCCGGGGTGAACCGCCGCACCAGGGTCGGTCGCGCCTTCCCGACCGATCGTTCAGCGACGCCCATCTCTCACTGCTGGTTGTAGACGTAGGCGTCGATGTCCCAGCCCTGCTGCTCCCAGAAGCCCACGTCGCGCCCGGACTTCAGCTCCATCCGGCGCAGCCACTTGACGTTCTTGTAGCCGTACATGTCCGGGTAGATCAGCCGCAGCGGGTACCCCTGCTCGCGGATCAGGGGCGCGCCGTCGAGCTCCCAGGCGACCATGGCGTGGTCGCTGCGCGCCTGCGCCATCGTCAGGGAGTCGGTGTACACCCCGTCGCCGGAGTAGAAGGTGACGAACTGGGCTTTGCCGTTCTGGCCCACACTGTCAAGAAGGTCGCGGACCCGCACGCCGCGCCAGAGGCAGTTCTGCACCCGCCAGCCGGTGACGCAGCGGAAGTCGGCCTTGAGCGCGACGTTGGGGAAGGCCTTGAGCTGGTCCATGGTCAGCGAGAGGGTGCCCCTGGCGCCCTCACCGTCGACCTTGAGCCGCCAGGTCCGCGGGTCGTAGTCGGGGATGTAGCCGACCGAGTAGTAGCGGAACCGCTCGCTGGTCACCGTGTTGGGGTGGACGCCGATCGACGACTCGCCCATGCCGCTCAGGTCGACCGAGTTGAGCGGCACCGCCTGGGCGACGTTGGCGGCGGTGACGTCGTCGTTCTGGAAGCTGAACTGGCTGGAGGCGATCCCCAGCGCGCCGACGCCGAGGAGGCCCAGGAAGATGCGCCGGCCCACGGGCCTGGCCAGCAGCTCCTCGGGACGCAGCAGGGGGCCGCCCGGCTGCGGCTGCACGCCCTGGTCCTCAGGCTCCATACCGTCGCTTATACGCCGTCGCCGTGACTCCCGCGTGAACTTGGCTCGCGGCGCCCACAATGGCGCCGTGCGTGGCACCTCCCGACAGGCAGCCGCCGGGGCCGCCCTCGCCGTCGCCGGCCCCGCCGCCCTCACCGCCGTCCTGGTCCCGCTCGGCGCCGGGCAGTCACGCGACTACGTCTTCCTGTTCGTCGCCCTGGTCTCGGCGCTGGGCGTGACCTTCGGGCTCCGCTCCGCCCTGCTCGGCGCCGCAGCCAGCTTCCTGCTGGTCGACTTCTTCTTCGTCGAGCCGCTGCACACCCTCACCATCGCGGACAGCACGGACCTGGTGAACCTGGTGGTCTTCTTCGGCGCCGCCGGCCTGGTGGGCGGGCTCGGGTCGCGGCGACGCAGCGCGGAGCAGCGCAGCCAGGCGCTCGCCGAGCGGCTGCAGGTGGCCAACAGGGAGCTGGCCCAGCGCAATCGCGAGCAGGCCGACGCCGCCACCATGGCGGTGCGGCTGGCCCGCGCCCAGCAGCAGGTGCACCTCCTCGAGGAGAGCGACCGCATCCGCCGCGACTTCCTGGCCAACGTCTCCCACGAGCTGCGCACGCCGCTCGGCAGCGTGCTCACCGGCAGCACCGCGCTGGCCGGTCGCGGCGACCTCCCCGAGGGCGCCCGCGAGGAGCTGCAGGCGATCGCCGCCGAGGCGCGGCGTCTCGGGCGCCTGGTCGACGACATGCTCGACATGGCCCGCATCGAGGCCCACGCCCTCGACCTGCGCCTCGACACCGTCGACCTCACCCACGCCGTCGAGGCGGCGGTGGAGCGGCTGCAGCGCGGCAACCCCCGGCGCGAGGTCACCGTGCAGGCGCCCGAGGGCGCGCTCGACGTCGTCGCCGACTGGGACCGGCTCGGCCAGGTGCTCGACAACCTTCTGGCCAACGCCGACCATTACGCACCGGCCGGGACGCCGGTCGCCGTCAGCGTGGCGCCCGGGGTGCGCGACATGGCGGTGCTCTTCGTCACCGACTCGGGCCCCGGGGTGGCGCCCGACCTGCGCGAGCGCATCTTCGAGCGCTTCGTCCACGGGGACGCCGACAAGCCGGGCACGGGGCTGGGCCTGGCCATCGTCAAGGGACTGGTCGAGGCGCAGGGCGGCCGCGTCTGGGTCGAGGACAACCCCGACGGGCCCGGCGCGCGCTTCGGGATGGCGCTGCCCGCGGCCTGACGGCACCCGGCGCTAGGCCTCGTCCGCGGCCAGCACGTGGATGTCGACGTCCTTGAGCATGCGGATGATGGCGCGCAGCGCGCTGTGCCGCGTCCAGCGGTGCGGCCGTCCCCGGGTGACCACCAGCTCGGTGACCAGGTTCTCGCGCGCGTAGCCGGCCAGCGCCAGCGCCTTGGAGCGGCCGTAGAGGGTGACGAACTCGCCGCCGAGCTGGTGGGTCAACGCTGCGTAGCCGCCGAGCAGCGACTTCTCCTCCTCGGAGCGCGGGCGGGTGCGCACCGTGGCCACCTTGAACTCGGCGTCGACGCGTCCCGCCAGCGCCGCCGCAGCGCGGATCAGCCGCTCCATCCCCGGCCGCGGCGCCACCGCGGCGAGAACGCGCGGGCGCGCCTCCCACGGTTGCTCGATGCTGCGCTCACGCATGTAGGCGACCAGCTGGCGGTCGGTGTGCTCGGCGATGACCCGGAAGGCCATCTCGCGCAGCGCCGCCAGCACCTGCGGGCGGAACTCCGTCTGCAGCGCGCGCGCCATGCGCGACGGCGGGACGATCTCGCCGCGGCGCAACCGCTCGGTGAGCGCCGCGGGGGTGACGTCGACCAGCTCCATCTCGCCGGCGAGCTGCAGCACGGAGTCGTCGAGCCGGCGGTGGTCGGGGCCGAAGCCGAGCATGCCGCCCATCGTCTCCACGGTGCTGGCCAGGTCGGTGAGGTGGACGGTGGCGATGACGGTGATGCCGGCGGCGAGGATGCGCTCCAGCACGTCGGTCAGCGGAACGGCGCCGGTGTCGACGCCGGCGAGGTCGTCGATGCACACCACCTGCGGGTTGCGCGCCAGCAGGGCGTCGACGTCGAGCCTGCCGCCGCTGTCGCCGAGCGCACGGCGGCCGCCGAGGATCTCCAGGCCCTCCAGCGCCGCGGTGCACGGGCCGCGGCCGTGGGTGTGCACCGCCGCGACGACCACGTCGGTGCCCCGCGAGGCGCGACGGCGAGCCTCGTCGAGCATGGCGATGGTGGTGCCGCAGCCGCGCGCGTAGCCGAGGTGGATGCGCAGCATGCCGCGGCGCCCGCCCGCGCTGTGCAGGCGGCGGAGCAGCTCGTCGGGCTGCGGGCGCACCTGCTCACCGGCCGGCGGCTTCTCCGGCCGCTGCTCGAAGCGGGAGAGCACGTGCACGTGCACGTCGGGCATCTCCTCGATCACCGTGTCGGCGAGGGTCGCGCGCCAGCGGCCCAGGGCGCTCGGCGGCCGCGACTCGCCGATGACGACGTGGCGGGCCATCAGCTCGCGCGCTGTCTGCGTCACCGCGCGGGCGACGCCGGAGCCCGCGCGGACGAGGAAGGACGCACCCACCTGCTCGGCGACGCCACGAAGACGTTCGCGGGACGGCTCCGCGCCGGGCCGCGCCACCACCAGGACGGTGCAGAGCCCGTGCGTCCGCCGGGCCAGCCGCGCGCCGCGACGGATCAGCGTCTCGCTGCTGTCGCTGCCGCTGACGGCGACGAGCACGTCCTCGGGCGAGGGCTCCACCGCGCCGCGCTGACCGCCCATCGCCTGCGCCACCAGCCGCAGGGCGATCTCGCGCAGCGCGCCGAGGTTGCCCGGGCGGAAGAAGTTGTGCAGCGCGGCGTCGATCTTGTCGGGGGCGTAGATGTTGCCGTGGCGCATGCGCTTGCGCAGCGCCTCCGGCGCGATGTCGACGAAGTGGATCTCGTCGGCGGTGTCGAGGACGCGGTCGGGCACCGTCTCGCGCACGGGGATGCCGGTGATCGACTCGACCAGGTCCTTGACGCTCTCGACGTGCTGCACGTTGACGGTGGTGATGACGTCGATGCCGGCGTCGCGCAGCTCGTCGACGTCCTGCCAGCGCTTGGCGTGGCGCACCCCGGGCGCGTTGGTGTGGGCCAGCTCGTCGACCAACGCGACCTCCGGCCTGCGCGCCAGCACGGCGTCGAGGTCCATCTCCTCCAGGGTGGTGCCGCGGTAGGCGACGCGCAGGCGCGGGACGACCTCCAGGGTGCTGACGGCCTCGACGGTGCGCGGCCGGTCGTAGGTCTCGACGAAGCCGATGACCACGTCCTCACCCTGGGCGCGCCGCGCTCGACCCTCGCGCAGCATGGCGAAGGTCTTGCCGCTGCCCGGCGCCGCGCCCAGGTAGACGCGGAGGGTGCCGCGTGCCCTACGCGGCAGCTCCGTCGTCGAGGGCCCGGTTGAGGGCGAGGACGTTGACGTGCGGCTCGCCGAAGATGCCCAGGATTCGTCCATCGACATGATTCTCAACAAGCGTTCTCACCTTGTCAGCGTCGAGATGGCGCGCCTTGGCGACCATGCTCACCTGCACCAGCGCCGCCGCCTCGCTGATGTCCGGATCGAAACCCGTGAAGTCGCCCGTCACCAGGTCGACGGGCATCGGCTGTCCGACGGCAACGCCGAGGCTGCGCAGGTAGTCCGTGTAGCCCTTGACCCGGCTCACCAGCGCCGCGTTGCCCGGGCCGAGGTTGCTGCCCGTGGAGCTGGCCGCGTTGCACGGCAGCGGGTTGCCGCCGGCGTCGACGGTGAAGGACGGGCGGCTCTGGAAGTAGCGGGTGTCGGCGACGAAGATCGTGTTGCCCTGGTCGTCCTTGGTGGTGGCGTACACGGTGTTGCCGCTCCTGTCCTTGGTGGTCGCGTAGAAGCACTGGCCGATCAGCGACGAGCCGTAGACCTGGCCGTTCCTTCCGGTGAGCAGGCTGCCGTTGGCCTGGCTGTTGAACACCCCCTGGGCGATTCCCGTCATGGCCAGCGGGTAGACGATGCCGGTGAGCACCGCCAGGGCGAGGGTGAGCCGGATGGCGATGAGGACGTCGCGGGAGAGGTTTCGGAACATCCGGATCACACCATGTGCAGTGCGACGATGATCACGTCGATGAGCTTGATGCCGACGAAGGGCAGCACGATGCCGCCCAGGCCGTAGATCAGCAGGTTGCGGCGCAGCACCGCGGCGGCGCCGACGGGACGGTAGCGGATGCCCCGCAGCGCCAGCGGCACCAGCGCGATGATGATCAGCGCGTTGAAGATCACCGCGGCGAGCACGGCGCTGCTGGAGCTGTGCAGGTGCATGATGTTGAGCGCACCCAGCTCCGGGAAGCTGGCCAGGAACATCGCCGGGATGATGGCGAAGTACTTGGCCACGTCGTTGGCGATGCTGAAGGTGGTCAGCGCGCCGCGGGTCATCAGCATCTGCTTGCCGGTCTCGACGATCTCGATGAGCTTGGTCGGGTTGCTGTCGAGGTCGACGAGGTTGCCCGCCTCCTTGGCGGCCTGGGTGCCGCTCTGCATGGCCACGCCGACGTCGGCCTGCGCGAGCGCGGGCGCGTCGTTGGTGCCGTCGCCGGTCATGGCCACCAGCTTGCCGCCCTCCTGCTCGCGGCGGATCAGCTCCAGCTTGGCTTCCGGGGTGGCCTCGGCGAGGAAGTCGTCGACCCCCGCCTCCCTGGCGATGGCCTCGGCGGTGAGCGGGTTGTCGCCGGTGATCATCACCGTGCGCAGGCCCATCCGGCGCAGGTCGTCGAAGCGCTCGCGGATGCCCGCCTTGACGATGTCCTTGAGCTGGATGGTGCCCAGCACCCGGCGGTCCTCGGCCACCACCAGCGGCGTCCCGCCGCTGCGCGCCACGCCGTCGACCGTCTCCTGCACGTCCGGCGGCAGCGCGTCGAGGCCGCACCACCGGGCCACCGAGTCGGCGGCGCCCTTGCGGATCTGGCGCTGGCCGTGGTCCACCCCGCTCATGCGGGTATAGGCCGAGAACGGCACGAACGTGAGCTCCGCCACGGCGATGCCGCTCGTGTGGTCGCCGTAGCGCCGGGCCAGGGCGACGATGGAGCGTCCCTCCGGCGTCTCGTCCGACATGCTCGACAGCTCGGCGCTGGTCACCAGCCGCTGCATGTCGACGCCCGCGGCGGGGATGAACTCGGTGGCCTGGCGGTTGCCGTGGGTGATGGTGCCGGTCTTGTCGAGCAGCAGGGTGTCGACGTCGCCTGCGGCCTCGACGGCGCGGCCCGACATGGCCAGCACGTTGCGCTGCATGAGGCGGTCGATGCCGGCGATGCCGATGGCGCTGAGCAGCCCGCCGATGGTGGTGGGGATGAGGCACACCAGCAGGGCGATCAGCACCGTCACCGTCACCGAGGCGTGCTGGAAGGTGGCGAAGGGCTGCAGCGTCACCACGGCGAACATGAAGATGATGGTGAGTCCGGCGAGCAGGATGTTGAGCGCGATCTCGTTGGGCGTCTTCTGCCGCGAGGCCGACTCGACGAGGCCGATGATGCGATCGAGGAAGGTCTCCCCGGGGTTCTGGGTGATCTCCACGACGATGCGGTCGCTGAGCACCTTGGTTCCGCCGGTGACGGCGCTCCGGTCGCCACCCGCCTCGCGGATGACGGGCGCCGACTCCCCGGTGATCGCCGACTCGTCCACCGAGGCGATGCCCTCGGTGATGGTGCCGTCGCTGGGAATGACGTCGCCCGCCTCGCAGACGACGACGTCGCCCCTGCGCAGGTCCTGGGACGGCACCCGGGTCTCGACGCCGTCGCGCAGCAGGCGAGCGGTGGTCTCGGTGCGGGTGCGCCGCAGCGTGTTGGCCTGCGCCTTGCCGCGTCCCTCCGCGGCCGCCTCGGCGAAGTTGGCGAAGAGCACGGTGAACCACAGCCACAGGGCGATCTGCCCGACGAAGCCGGTGTCGCCGTCGCCGTGCCCGAAGAGCGCGGCCACCGCGTAGACGCTGGTGATGACCGCGCCGACCTCGACGACGAACATCACGGGGTTGCGCGCCATCCAGCGGGGGTCGAGCTTGCGGAAGGAGTCGCGCAGGGCGGGGACGAGCAGCTCGCCGTCGAGGACGCTCTTCGCCGGCCGGGTGCGCGACTTCGGTTCGCGGTCGGCCATCACCGTCGCCATCTCAGTGCCCCACCGAGGCGAGGTGGCCCGCACCGATCTGGAGGTGCTCCAGGATCGGCCCGAGCGCGAGCGCCGGGAAGAACGTCAGCGCGCCGACGATGAGCACCACGCCGACGAGGAGCCCGGCGAACAGCGGCGTGCCGGTGGGGAAGGTGCCCGCGCCGGCGGGCGCGACCTTCTTCTTCACCAGCGAGCCGGCCAGCGCCAGCACGGGGATGATGAAGACGAAGCGCCCCAGCCACATCGCCGCCGCCAGCGTGGTGTTGTAGTAGAGCGTGTTGCCGCTCAGCCCGGCGAAGGCGCTGCCGTTGTTGCCGGTGGTGCTGGTGAAGGCGTAGAGAACCTCGCTGAAGCCGTGCGCGCCGGGGTTCAGCGGCCCCGCCTGTCCCGCCGGCACCAGCACCGACACCGCGGTGAAGCCGAGGATGCTGAGCGGCAGGATGAGGATCGCCAGCGCCGCCAGCTTCACGTCGAGTGCCTGGATCTTCTTGCCCAGGTACTCCGGCGTGCGCCCCACCATGAGCCCGGCGATGAACACCGCCAGGATGGCGAAGACGAGCATCCCGTAGAGGCCGCTGCCCGTCCCGCCCGGGGTGATCTCGCCGAACTGGATGTTGGCCATGGCCACCAGGCCGCCCAGCGGCGTG